>Ga0078972_1000198_pt1 | contig 246823 bp, 225 predicted proteins | sample YelNatPaOPGAMG01_FD_67568 | JGI IMG/M metagenome (GOLD analysis project Ga0078972, IMG submission 67568) | Hot spring thermophilic microbial communities from Obsidian Pool, Yellowstone National Park, USA - OP-RAMG-01 (SPADES assembly) (version 2) | ecosystem: Environmental > Aquatic > Thermal... | reverse complement strand
TTTTTAATTTATTAATAGCAATTTTGTAAAGTTCAAGATATTTTTTGGCAGGCAATTCCCAAGAGAAAACTTGTTTCATTGCTTTTTGAACTAATCTTTGCCATTTTTCTTTGTATTTATACGATTCAATTGCTCGAGCAATAGCCACAAGCAAATCTTTCTCGTCCCAATTTAGAAAAACAAAACCATTTCCTTCTTCTTTCTCTGGATCCCAGTCTTTTATTGTATCAGCTAATCCTCCAACACTCCTGACAATTGGAATTGAGCCGTATCTTAAACTTTTTAATTGAGAAATACCACAAGGCTCAAAACGAGAAGGTAATAAAAATAGGTCAGAACCAGCATCAATTTTTGATTCCCATTCTTCAGAAAATGGAGTAAGATAGGCAATTTTTTTAGGATATCTTTTTGCTGCTTTTTCAAAATATTTTTCATACTCCTTCTTTCCTTGGCCAACCATTATAATTTGACAATTCATCCTTAAAAGATTAGGTAAAATTTTGATAATTAAATCAAATCCTTTTTGTTCAGTAATTCGATGGGCCATGCCAATTAAAGGAATGTTTGGATTAACCTCTAAACCAACTTCTTTTTGAAGAGCAATTTTATTTTTTACTTTTTTATTTAAGGAATTCCAATCGTAATTAAAATAAATTTTTTTATCAAATTTTGGATTGTGAACAGAGTAATCAATCCCATTAATAATTCCATAAAAATCTTTTTTCCTCAATTGAAGATACTTTTCTAATCCTTCACCAAATTCTTCAGTTAAAGCCTCTTCACGATATCTCAAGCTGACGGTATTTATCACATCAGCATAACTAATTCCTCTTTTTAAAAAATTTACTAAATTCCATTTTTCTTTTTCATTTATTTTTGGCAAGGGATCTCTTCTTTTATCTCTTTTTTCCAAAGGAACAAATTTTTCTCTTAACCCATGAGCTCCCTGATAGGCAAGGTTATGGATAGTTAAAAGGGTAGGAATTTTTTTAAAAAAATAATTTTTCAAAAGATAAGGAACTAAAGCGGTATGCCAATCATGACAATGAATAATATCTGGGTTTAAATTCATTTTCTCAATAAAAAAAATGGCTGCTATTGAAAAAAAATAAAAAGCAATGGCGTCATCAGGATAATCATAAAGTTTTTCCCTTTTCCTAAAAAATTTTTCCTGATCAATTAAAAAAATAACTAATGGTTTCCTTAATCTTTTTTTAATTTCTGTTTTAAAAAGGCTAGTTTTAAAAGTTTCATTATCTATTTTTATTTCATCTTCTAAAATTTTTGAAAAAGGAGCTTCAGAATTTTTTTCAGAAATAAATCCGTAAAATGGAATAAAGGAATAAACTTCTTGCCCTTGTCTCACTAATTCCTTTGGCAAATGTAAAGCCACATCTCCCAACCCACCACTTTTGGCAAAAGGACTCATTTCTGCAGAAAGGGAAACAATTTTTAACCGAGAACTCATATTATAAATAGTTTAAATAGTGCGAAGCGATAACAAACATGGCATGAGACCAAGCTAAAGGATAAAGGCCGATCCTGAAATCTTCAAAGATTTGCTCAGGAATAAAATAATTAAATTTTTTAATTCTTTTTAATACCCAAAAATAATATTTTTCTGCTTTCTTTTTATTTTTTCTCAAAACCCAGTAAATACTCAACCAAAAATTTAAAATAGGCCAAGCTCCACCACCTTCCCAAGCAGAACCTTCAGAATCGAAATAATCAAACTGAAAACGATGGACCCCTCCATTTTCAACTAAATTTTCTTCAATCTTTTCAACGGTCTTAACAATTCTTTTATCATCAGGAGGAAAGATTTCAAAGGGCCAAACTAATCCTAAAAGAGAAGCATCAATATTAAAATCAGAAATTCTTCCCACGCATCTTAGAAAATATCCTTTTTTTTCATCGTAGGCCTCTTCAATTTCTTTTATCATTTCCTGAGCTGTTTTTACCCATTTTGGATTTGGCAAAATTTTATTGGCTAAAAGTAAACCTCCAGCACAAGCCGCTAAAGAATAGGTAAAATTGTTTTCCATCGTTAAGGTTGTTTTCCTGGCTAAATCTTCCCAAATATCAATAGTATGAAGAGAGAAATGAGTCTTTTGCCAATTTTTTACTAAACCATTAGCTAATCTTTCTATTAATTCTTTAAATTTTAAAGCCTTTTTAAGATCATTTTGATAATGAAAATAAATCGAGAAAAGTGTTTCGCCCATTTGATCAGGCTGAAAAACCTTTCCCATACTTCCAAATCGACCATTAGTTGAATAATTAGCATAAAGAAGAGAGTCTCTTTTAAAATCTTGAGGTCTTTCAAGAAGCCATTTAAAGTAATTTTCTGGAATTTTTCTCATTTTCAAAATATCAGCTGCCACACAAACAAAAGCAGCGTCTCTTGGCCAAACCCAACGGTAATTGTTTGCCTCTCGAGGATAATAAGGTAAATCCGTATTAGCCGCGACAATTGCCCCATTTTCTCTACTACAATCTTTAATCACTTGCCTGCTTCTTCTTATTGTTTTTTTAATAATTTCTGGTATCATATATTTAAATCTTACTTTTTTTTAGTTTTTTTTCAAGCACTTCTTGACAAATTTAAAGGTTTTGTTAAAATTTTTGAAAATGGAAAATAAATTCTTAAAACTTAGATTAAAGGCCCTTCTTTTCTTTCTTAGCTTTTTAAAAAAAGCAAAAAAGGCTATTTTTTCCTTTTTGGAAAAAATAAACAATTTTTCTGAATCCTTTCTTTTTTCTCTTTTAAAATTTTTTATTCTCCCATTTTTCCCTTTCTATCTAAAAATAAGAAATTTAATTAAGAAAAATTTACATTATCAAAATTTACCACTTTTCATTTTTGATCAAAAAAGATTGCTTATCTTTTTTCTTATTTTTGCTCTTATTTTTATTTTCTTTGAGGAAAAAATTCCTTTTCAAGAAAAATTTTTTGCTCAAGCAGTTGTTTTAAAAGAAAATAGCGATTTCAAAATTGCTTCAAATGAACCAGAAGAAATAATTTTAAAACAAAATGTCCCTTTTGAAGAAGATTTTATTCCCACAAGAACAGAAATTGAAAAATACATTGTTCAGCCAGGAGATACAATTTATTCAATTGCCCAAGATTTTAATGTTTCAGTTAATACTATTTTGTGGGAAAATAAATTGACATTAAATTCAATTATAAAACCAGGTCAAGTTTTAAGAATTTTACCTGTTTCTGGCGTTTCTCATAAGGTAAAACCAGGCGATACAGTTAAAAAAATCGCTCAACTTTATAGAGCGGATGAAGAAGAAATCATCAAATTTAATAATTTAGAAGAAGAACCATTAAAAGTTGGAGATATTATCATTATTCCTGAGGGAAAGATCCCCCCTCCACCACCAGCCCCAAGAATAGCAAGAAAATCAGAAAAAATTTGGCCTGCTGATTTAGGAGAAAAAACAAGAAGGGGAAGAAACTGCCGAGATTTTTATCCTGGTCAATGTACTTGGTATGTAGCCCAAAAAATTTGTATCACTTTTTCTGGCCATGCCAAGGATTGGTTGAAAAATGCGGTTAGGGCAGGATATCAAATTGGAAAGATACCGAAAGTTGGAGCTATTGTTTCTTTAAGAGAAACTTGGTATGGTCATGTAGCAATTGTTGAAGAAGTAAAAGAAAATTCAATCGTTATTTCTGAAATGAATCATTTAGGACCATGGAAGGTTAATAAAAGAGAGATAAATATTAATGACTGGCGAATTAATGGCTATATTTATCCCAGAGCTGATTTAGAATAAATCAAGTTCTTTTTTTATTCGATATTGAATTGCCTCTGCAATATGTTCGGGCAATATTTTTTCTTTCTCAGATAAATCAGCAATGGTTCTGGCAACTTTTAAAATTTTATGGTAAACCCTGATTGATAAAGCAAATTTTTCAACTGCCTCTTTTAATAAATTTTCTCCCTCTGAAGAAATTTGGCAGAATTTTTTTATTTCTTTCGGTCCCATTTCACTGTTAGTAAGAATTTTCAATTTTTTAAAACGTTGAAGTTGAATCTTTCTTGCTCTTTCAACTCTTTTTCTCACTTCTTTTGAGGTTTCACCTTCTTTCTTATCAGATAATTTTTCAAAATCAACTCTTGATAACTCAAGATAAAGATCGATTCTATCCAAAAGTGGGCCAGAAATTTTTTTATGATATTTAATAATTTGACTTGGTGTACAAAGACATTGTCTTAAAGGGTCATTAAAATAACCACAAGGACAAGGATTTTCCGCTGCCACCAAAATAAAACGAGCAGGAAGGGTAACTGTCCCTTTTGCTCTGGAAATGGTAATAACTCCTTCTTCAAGTGGTTGTCTTAAACTTTCTAAAACATGACGAGAAAATTCTGGCAATTCATCCAAAAATAAAACACCCCGATGAGCCAAACTTATCTCTCCTGGTTTGGGAACCTGACCGCCACCAATTAAAGCAATATCAGAAATAGTATGATGAGGTGAACGAAACGGTCTTGAAAAAATAAATGGCCTTTCTTCAGATAAAAGACCAGCAATTGAATAAATTTTGCTTACCTCTAAAACTTCTTCTTTAGTCAATTTAGGTAAAATAGATGGAATTGCTTTAGCTAAAAGAGTCTTTCCCGCTCCTGGTGGTCCTGACATTAAAAGATTGTGTCCACCAGCGGCCGCAATTTCTAATACTCTTTTTGCTTTTTCCTGACCTTTAATATAGCAAAGATCAACATCAAAATTTTCTTCATCCTTTATTTTTATCCCCTTACCAACAACTGGTGAAATTAATGAAGAACCGGAAAGATGATTGATGAGATCTTTAAGATTTTTTAAAGGAAAAATTTTAAGACCTTTAACTAAACTCGCTTCTTTTAAATTTGCCTCAGGAAGAAAAATGCCATCAAATTTTTTCTCTTTGGCCAAAATTGCTAAAGGCAAAACCCCTTTGCTATGCTTTAAGTCTCCATTTAAGGAAAGTTCGCCTAAAAAAAGAGAGTTTTTTGGTAAAAGATCTAAAGAAATTTTTCCGGAGGCAAAAAGAATCCCAACAGCAATTGGTAGATCATAAATTGGCCCTTCTTTCTTTAAATCAGCTGGGGCTAAATTAACAACCAATCTTTTCTGAGAAGGAAATTCAAGACCAGAATTTTTAATGGCTAATTTAACTCTTTCTTTAGCCTCTTCTATTGATTTATCCGCTAAACCAATAATCTCAAAACCAGGGAAACCAAAAGAAACATCTACTTCAACCTCAACAATTTTTGGATTTAAACCAACAACCGCTCCAGAAAGAATTTTGACTAACATAAATAAATTATAAAAGATTGATCAAAAAAAATAAACCCCCTAAAAAAATCATCAAATCTGCTAAATTAAAAGTAAAAAAATTAAAAAAGATAAAGTAATCAATCACAAATCCATAAAAAAGACGGTCTAAAAGATTGCTTATTCCACCAATTAAAATAAAGGAAAGAAAGAGGAAATGAGAAAAATTTTTTCTTTGATAATAAAAAACCATTAAAAAAACGATCAAGATGAGAAGAAAAAAAATAAAAAAATAAAAAATTTTCTCTTTAAAAAAGAGAGCAAAGTAATAATTGCGAATCAATTTAAAAAATAAAAATTCTTCTTTTAAAAAAAGAATTTTTTTCAATAAACGATCAAAAATAAAAAAAATAAAAGAGAAGAGAAGAAAACTCACTAAATTCGTTTTTTTCTCTTCCATATTGATTTTATTTACATTTCACACAATAGCGAGCAGTCGGAAAGGCTTTTAATCTTTTCTCATCAATTTTGCTTCCACATTTCTCACAAATGCCATAAGTCCCATTTTCAATCTTTGATAAAGCATCATTAATTTCTTTAAGTCTTTTCTCCAAATTAACACCTAAAGAAAGACGATCAGTAAAAATAGAAACCTCGTCAGCATTCTCGTCTTCTTTACCTCCAAAATTGGGAAATTCAATAGGAAAAGTATTGTTTACTCCTGACATGCCACCTAAATTTTTAAGCTGAGCTTCTATTTCCTCTTTCTCTTTTTTTAATTTTTCTTCAATTTCTTTTAAGAAGTTGTTTTTCATCATATTAAATATAAAAATTCGGCCAAATTTTTATTTATTAAAAAAAATAAAAAATGAAGGCCAAATTGCGACAATAAAATGATAAATAGAAAGAGAATAAAGTCAAGAAAAGTTATCCACAGCCTTAAACAATTTCGATTTTTTAAAAAGTTTTTCTAATTTCTCCTTAAGCTGAAAAAAATCAAGGTCTTTAATACCAACTTTGGCAAAAATAACAATATCAAAACCCGGTTTAATCTTTTCTAAATTTTGACGAATGATCTCCCTTAATCTTCTTTTAATTTTATTCCTTACTGTCGCTCTTTTATCAATTTTTGAGGAAACAATAAAACAGAAACGTGAATTTAAAAGATTGTTCTTAATAAACTTAATCCCGATCTCTTTATTAAAAACAGAAAGGCCATTTTCAATAACCTTTTTTATCTCTTTATTTTTCCTTAAGCGATATGGCTTTTTAAGCATAATTTAAACAGTTAATCTCTTTCTCTTTTTTCTTCTTCTCCTTTTCAAGACATTTCTCCCAGATTTCGTTCTCATTCTTTTCAAAAACCCATGAACCTTTTTCCTTCTTCTTTTTTTGGGTTGATATGTTCTTTTTGGAGACATATTATTATTTTAATGGATGATAACCTCCCTTTGAAAATGGATGACATCTTAAAATTCTTAAAATAGCCTTAATTCCACCCTTTAAAACTCCATATTTTGAAATTGCCTGATAAGCATATTCTGAACAGGTTGGATAAAATCGACAATGGTAGAAAAAGATAGAGAAAAATGGAAAACAACCAGAATCTAAAGAAAGAAATTTTTGATAAAGTCGAATTAATTTTAAAATAATTTTTTTAATTTGATTCATGTTGCTTTTTTCTTTTTTGATAAAAATCTTTACCAACTACTCTTTTTAAAGAAAAACTAATTCTTCCCAACTCATCTATTTTTATAATTTTAACCGGAATAATTTCACCAATCTGTAAAATTTCTGAAGGGTCCTTTATCCTAAACGGGGCAATTTCTGAAATATGAAGTAGGCCTGTTTCGCCAGAGAAAAGTTCTATGAAGGCACCAAAATTAACAATTTTTTTAACCTTCCCTTGAAAAACTTCACCAACTTTTATCTCTTTAACCAAATCTTTAATCCAAACACAGGCTTTGTTTAATGACTCTTCTGAAGGAGAAGTAACAAAAATAAGTCCGTCTTGTTCTATATCAATTGTCACACCGGTTTCAGCAATGATTTCATTAATTACTTTCCCACCCGGACCGATAACATTACGAATTTTTTTAGGATCAATCCTAAAAGAAGCTATTTTAGGAGCAAAAGGAGAAACTTTTTCTCTTGGCTTACTTAAAATTTTGTCAGTAAAATCTAAAATTTTAAATCTTGCTTCCTTACCCATTTTTAAAGCTTTTTCAATAATTTCAAAAGAAAGACCATAGGTCTTTGTATCCATTTGAATAGCGGTGATTCCATCTCTTGTGCCAATAATTTTAAAATCCATCCCACCTGGTCCATCTTCTAAATCTTGAAGATCGACAAAGGTTTTAAATCTCTTAATTCCATTTTTATCCCCTTCTGAAGCCAAACCAATAGCAATTCCAGCTGCTGGTTTTTTAATTGGTACCCCAGCATCCATTAAAGCTAAAGATGAGGCAGTGGCTGAAGCCATGGAAGTTGAACCATTTGAAGATAAAACCTCTGAAACAACACGAATTGTATAAGGAAAGCTTTCTTTATCTGGAATAAGGGGTAATAACCCTCTTTCCACCAAAGCGGAATGACCAATTTCTCTCCGACCAACTGGTTTTAAGGGTGAAACTTCGCCGGCTGAAAAAGGAGGAAAATTATAATGGTGCATAAACCTTTTTCTACCTGTCTCCTCCATGGTATCAAGATATTGTTCCATTCCTGGCGAACCAAGAGTTACTGTTGATAAAACTTGGGTCTCACCCCTTTGAAAAATAGCTGAACCATGAACTCTGGGTAAAATCCCAACTTCAGCAAAAAGAGGTCTAATTTCATCTAATTTTCGACCATCAATTCTTCTTTCTTTTTCTAAAATATTGTCACTGATCAATTTGTAAATTAACTTATTAATTTCATTTTTTGCTTTCTCTATTTTTTCCCGACTAAAATTTTTCTCAATTAAAATTTGGGAAATTCTTTCTCTAATTTTTTCAGCTGCCGTTAATCTTTCATTTTTAGTTAAAAGTGGCTTCTCAAAAAGATATCTCTCTGCCTCTTTTTTAAAAAAATCATCAATTATTTTCTTTAAATTCTCATCTTCTTCTGTTTTTTGCTTAACGATCTCTGTTTTTTGTTTACCAGCTATTTTTTGAATTTCTTTAAAAAATTCGACAATTTGAGCATTATATTTTGCTCCAAACTCAATTGCTTTTAAAATTGTTTCCTCTGAAACTTCCTGAGATTGATTTTCAATCATGATTACTCTTTCATCTGGCCCGCAAACAACTAAATCTAAATCAGATTTTTCTCTTTCTTCATAGGTTGGATTTAAAATAAACCCATCTTTACCTTTTATCCTTCCTACCCTTACGCCAGAAATTGGTCCATCCCAACAAATATCAGAAATAGCTAAAGCAATTGAGGCAGCATATAAAGCAACTATATCTGGATCATTTTTTTGATCACAGGATAAAATTGTCACAATTACTTGAACTTCGCGATTAAAATTTGGATCAAATAAAGGTCTTATCGATCGATCAATTAAACGAGCAGCTAAAATTGCTTCATCTGGCGGTCGAGTTTCTCTCTTAATAAAACGAGAACCTTTTATTTTTCCAGCGGCATAAAATCTTTCTTCATAATCAACCAATAAAGGAAAAAAATCTGTTTCCTTTACTTCATTACCCATGACCGCTGTCGCTAAAACAACTGTTTCACCATAAGAAACAACAGCACTTCCATTTGCTTGATTAGCCAATTCACCAATTTTAATCACCAATTTTCTTCCACCTATTTCTTTTTCAAAAATTTTCCCCATATTATTTTATTTTCCCTCTTTTTGAAATTTCTAAAATTTCATTTTTGCCATCAGGACTAAATTTAATAACTATTTGATAAAAATGATTTGGATCATATTCTCCCTCAGGAAGTTCTATTTCTAATCCATTTGGCAATTTTGCCTTCCAAAAACCTTCTTTTTTATTAATCGGAACAACAAATTTTAAAACTTTCTCCTCTTTTTTTTCTTCAATCTTTGCTACTTTAAGAAAATATTTGTTTTTTTCTCTTTTATCAATTTTTCTTAAATAAATTTTTGTTCCTTTTTGAGGAAGAAAATTTTGAGGTAGGTTTTCAATCACCCCATTACCTAATCGCCATTCATCATCAACTTTTTCAATTTGACTGGCATCAAAAATTAAAATATTCATCCATTCTTCATTTTTCTCAATCGCTTTTTTTAAGTTATCAGTTAGTTTTGAGAAATCAACACCAACTGCTTCAAGAATTTTTTTCAATGAAACTTTTAATGGTTCTTTATCTGAGGCATCGCGAATAAACATTTTACCTCTAACATTTATTCCGCCTTCTATTTTTACTCTAAGCTGATGAGGTAATTCTGGGTGTAAATTAATAAAATAACTTTCTTTATTCTCATCATAGACGATCACCCCATCATAACCTGAAGCAAAAACAGCATCTACTCTTAAAGGAATCCCTTCTTTTCTTCTTTCATTAAGATAATCAACTAAAAATTTTAATCCATTTTTTGTCTCAACAACAAAACCATTTTTTTCCAATTTTTTAATCATTTTTAAAGCCTTCTCAATCATTTCTTTTCTTTCTTTGGATTTATCTATAATTTCTCCAGTTTTCTTATTTTTATAAATTAATCCCAATTCCTTCATTTCTTCTTTGGATAAAATTTCCGTTGGTTTTTTCCCTTTTTTAAAATATTCTAAAAGTTTATCAGGAGGAATATATTGATAAAGTCCTAAAACAGTCTGCCAACTTTCCTTAAAAGTTTTTAAATTATGCTGAGAAGGATAGTTTTTGTTATCCATAAAGGTAATAAATTCAATCATTTTTGAAATTGCTTCTCTTTCTTCCTCTTTAAAAAGGCCTAAAGAGTCAAGGCCTTCAAAAATCATTTGAGAGGCGCTAGTTTTTAAAAGCAATTGATAATCTTCTTCTGTTAAATTTAATTCTTCATCAACTTTTGTCATTTTAGGATGATGATCAATAATCACTGTTTTGTTAGTTTTAACCTCTTTTAAAGAAGGAATTTTAATGCCGAAAATTCCGCCAAAATCAATGTTGATCCTGTTTTCTTTCGCTTCCTCTCCAATAGGAACTTCAACTAAATCTTTTATATTAAGACCCGCTTTTTTCAAAAGCCATAAAGAAAATTTTACATCAATATCTTTTTGGGCTAAAGAAAATTTTTTCCCATGAACTGCCCATTTAAATTTGCTCTCTTTTAGCCATTTTCTAAATTCATCTAATTTTAAATTAACTTTTTCAAGAATTGTATCCGGATCATCTTTTTCTCTCTCAACATCATCAAATTTTTCCTCAGCTGCTCTAATAAAAAGAGTTGCCCATAATCTTTTTAATTTCTCTTTTTCCGACAATTTCTCAAATTTTTTTTCTTTCATTTCAAATCTTTCATTCATATTTTTTAATTAAAAATTTTCTTTTTTGAGAAGATAAATCAAAAAAATAATCAACCGCTTCAATCAATTTTGAAGAAGTTGTTTCTTTAAAAGCCATCAGCTCAACCCGACAACCTTTATTTTCTTTTAAATAATTAACTAAAGGTAAAAAATCTCCATCACCAGAAACTAAAACAACTGTATCCAATTTATCAGCCATTTTTATAGCATCAACAGCAATGCCAACATCCCAATCTGCCTTTTTCATTCCGCCAAAAAAAATTTGGAGATCTTTCATTTTTACTTCAAAGCCCTGCTTTTCTAATGCTTCAAAAAATGCTTCCTCCTCTAAGCTTTTTGAACGAATCACATAGGCAATGGCCCGAATCAATTGTCTTCCTTTAACCGCTTCTTGTAAAAGTTTAGAAAAATTTACTCTTGCTCCATATAAGTTTTTGGCGGAATGATAAATATTTTGAGTATCAACAAAAACGCCAACTCTTTGTGATTTATAAATTACCATAATTCTATTTGCCTTTTAATTTTTTAAGAATCTTCTCGTATTGTTTCTTGTTGGTTCTTTCAAGATAACGAAGTAATCTTTTTCTTTTAGCCACTTTTCTTAAAAGAGATCTCTTTGCTGGAAAATCATGACGATGAGTAGCTAAATGTTTAACCAATTCTTCAATTTCTTTAGTTAAAAGACCTATTTGAACTTCAACTGAGCCGGTATCTTTCTCATGAAGGCCGTATTCTTTCTGAATTTCTTTTTTCTCTTCTTTTTTAACTGCCATAGTTTATAAAGATTAACAAAAAAATAAAATTTTGTCAAAAGTAAAGAAAATGTTAAAATAAAAATATGAGAATAGGCTTTTTTACTGATACCTATTTACCAGTTACTTTTGGCACAGAAATCTCAATTGAAACTTTTAAAAACCACTTAGAAAAACTTGGTCAGGAGGTTTTTATTTTCTGTCCAAAATTTTCAAAAGAGATTAAAGAAGAAAAAAATGTTTTCCGCTTTCCTTCAATTCGTTTAATAAAAAGCCCGGAAAATAGATTAATGCTTTTTAATTTTAAAGATATTTCAAAAATTGTGAATTTAAAATTAGAGATAATTCATGCCCATACTCCATTTTCAGCAGGAATTTTAGCAAAAATTGTAGCTGGAAAATTAAAGGTTCCCCTTTTTTATACCTCCCACATTCTTTATCCTGAGTATGCTAAATATTGGCTCTTTAAAGAAAATAAAATTTTCCCAAATCTGATGAAGTTTTATTTAAGAATTTTTGGCAATTCTTGTTCTGCATTAATTGCCCCCTCTTATAAAATGAAAAGATTGTTAATTGATTATGGGATTAAAAAACCAATTTTTGTTTGCCCAACCGGAATTGATTTTAATAAGATGGAAAAAGTTCAAGAGAAAGATTCTGAATTATTAAGAAAGTATAATCTTAAAGAAGATTCAAAAATTCTTCTTTATGTTGGAAGATTAACAAAAGAAAAAAATGTCCCTTTTCTTTTGGATGCCTTCTTAAAAATTTATCAGGAAGAAAAAAATGTTTATTTTGTTTTAATTGGTGAGGGAAATTTATTAAATGAATTAAAGGAAAAAGTGAAAAAATATAAAATAGAATCAAGGGTTATTTTTACTGGCAGAATTGCTTGGGAGGAGGTAATAAAATTTTATCGTCGAAGCTATCTTTTCCTTTTCGCTTCTTTAACCGATACCCAAGGGCTAATTATCCTTGAGGCCAGTTATTTTGGCGTGCCAATTGTCGCTTTAAAAGACGATTGTTATGACCAGATGTTAATTGATAAAAAAAATGGCTTTACTGTTTATCCTTTTGAAACTAAGCTTTTCGCGGAAAAAGTTTTAACCCTTTTAAGAAATAAAAAACTTCACCAGGAATTTTCAAAAAATGCTAAAGAAATCGCTAAAAATTTTTCTGCTGAAAGTCAGGCAAAAAAACTTTTAGAAATCTATAAGAATTTTAAAACTAAAATTTGACATTTTAAAAAAATAAAATAAAATTAAGAAACGCCCCCATAGTTCAACGGATAGAACATCAGCCTTCTAAGCTGAGGATGCAGGTTCGATTCCTGCTGGGGGCATTTTTAATTTTCAGATTCTAATTTGTATATCCTTTCCCAAAGTCCCGAATTAAAAACTTCTTGAGAAGTTTCTTCAATCTTGAAAACATCTTTTTCTTCCAAAATTCTTTTCTTAAGATCTTCTATCTTCTTTTTTAAATCCTGATCTTTTTTATTTTTCTTTTCTAAATTTTTTAATTCTTTTTCCATCAATTTTATTTGAAAAAGTGCTTCATAGCCATCCTTTAGATATTTTCTTTCCTGATTGTTTAGTTTTTTAAAATCAATTTTAATCTTTTCTTCTCTTTGGTCTTTAAAAATTTCAAAAAAAATAAATCCAGCAATTATTAAAATAAAGATTGCTGGAAGGGTAAAAATTTCTAACTTTTTTTTATTAAATTCCATTTATTTCCCTTTTTCTTCCTCTTTTATTTTTTCTAAAATTTTTTTCTTAATTTCTTCCATGAGGGGTGGATTGTTCTTTAAAAATTCTCTTGCTTGTTCACGACCAACACCAAGTTTTTGCTCTCCAAAATAAAAGGTGTTGCCACTTTTTTTAACTATTCCATAAGAAGTAGAAAGATCAAGCAAATCACCAGCCACTGAAATTCCTTCATTGTAAAGAATATCAAATTCAGCGGTTTTAAATGGTGGAGCGACTTTGTTCTTTACAACTTTAGCTCTAATTCGATTACCAATAGTTTCATCTCCTTTCTTAATTTGACCAACTTTTTTTAGTTCAATTCTTACTGAGGAATAAAATTTTAAAGCGGTCCCACCAGTGGTGGTTGTTGGTGATCCTAAAATCATGCCAATTTTTTGTCTTGTTTGATTCAAGAAAATAACAATTGTTTTTGTTTTAGCCACAACCGCTGCCAATTTTCTTAGAGCCTGACTCATTAATCTTGCTTGAAGACCAATAAATTGATCACCCATTTCTCCTTCAATTTCTGCTTTAGGAGTTAAAGCAGCAACTGAATCAATGACAATGGCATCAACCGCATTTGATCTCGTTAATGTTTCAACAATTTCTAAAGCTTGTTCACCAGTATCGGGTTGAGAGATTAAAAGGTCTTCAACTTTAACTCCGATCTTTTTTGCATATTCTGGATCAAGGGCATGTTCAGCATCAACAAAAGCAGCGATTCCTTTTTGTTTCTGAACCTCGGCTAAAATGTGTAAGGCCAAAGTTGTTTTCCCAGAAGATTCCTCACCAAAAATTTCAATTATCCGACCCCTGGGAACTCCTAAAACTCCTAAAGCTAAATCTAAAGAAAAACAACCTGTTGGAACTACCTCAACTTCCATTTTCTTTGCCTCCCCCAATTTCATGATTGCTCCCTCACCAAATCTCTCTTTAATCTGTTTAATTGCCTCTTCAGCCGCTTTAATTTTTTCACTTTTTAATTCTTTAGCCATATAAATTATTTTATCAAACTTTTGTTTGATAATCAACTCTTTCAATTTTTTCTGCTTTCTTTGTTTTTGGATTTATCTCAAGATAAACACCGTTAATTATTGCCTCTCCCTTTTTAAAAAATTCAATTTTAAAAGAATCTGAAGCCTGATTTAAAAATAATCTTAAAGAACTTTCTTTTTTTGCTCCAATCACTGAATTTTTTGCCCCAACCATCCCAACATCAGTAATATAAGCAGTCCCTTTTGGTAAAATTTTAAAATCAATTGTTCCAATATGAGTATGGGTTCCTAAAACAGCACTCACCTTTCCGTCAGCCCACCAACCAAAAGCATTTTTTTCTGATGTCGCTTCAGCATGAAAATCAACTAAAATGGCTGACAATTTCTTCCCTTCAAATAATTTAAGAATTTCATCAAGTTTTTCAAATGGCGATTTAATATTTTCATCAATAAAAGTTCTGCCTAATAAATTGATAACCAAAATTAAATTTTTATTATCAACATTTAAAACTTTATACCCATTTCCAATCTCTTCTTTAAAATTTGCTGGTTTAATCAATATCTCTTTTATTTCTTCATCATCAAAAATTTCTCTTGGAAAAAGGTGATTACCTAAAGTAAAAAAATTGATTCCTTTATTTTTCAACTTTAATAATCTTTTTTTTATCAAATCGTGAGGCAAGTTTTCTCCATTAGCCAAAATTAAATCTGGTTGATACTTTTTCTTCAAAAAAGGAAGAATCTTCAAAATTGCCTTTTGACCAATTTCACCAACAATATCACCAAAGAATAAAACTTTAAGCATAAATTTAGGAGGCGTATTCAATGACTCTTTTTTCTCTAATGACATTAACTTTAATTTGGCCGGGATATTGAACTTCTTTTTCTATTCTTTCAGCAATTTCTTTTGCTAATTTAAATACTTTTAAATCGTCAATTTCTTCAGCATTAACAAAAACCCTCACTTCTCTTCCTGCTTCAATAGCATAAGCTTTCTCAACGCCAGGAAAGGAGGAAGCAATTCTTTCCAATTCTTCTAATCTTTTAAGATAATTTTCATAACTTTCTATCCTTGCTCCAGGTCTTGAACCAGAAATAGCATCAGCAACTTTAACAATAATTGCTTCAAGGGTTGCTGGTCTATCATCATGATGAGTAGCAATTGGAATAATTATTTCTTCAGGTAAATTATATTTTTCAGCAATCATTTTCCCAATTTCTGGATGTGTCCCAACCATTTCTTGATCAACTGCTTTACCAATATCGTGTAAAAGGCCGGCTTTTTTTGCCACAGAAACATTGGCTTTTAATTCAGAAGCAATTAATTCAGATAAAGTTGCCACTTCAATAGAATGCATTAAAACATTTTGTCCATAACTTGTTCGATAATAAAGACGACCCAAAAGTCTAATAATTTCATCTGGTAAACCAACAATTCCCAATTTATAAACAGCCTCTTCACCCCTTTTTTTAATTTCCTCAGAAAGTTCATTTTTAACCTCTTCAAAAAATCTTTCAATTCTCGCCGGTTGAATTCTTCCATCAGCAATTAATCTTTCAAGTAATCTTTTTGCCAATTCTCTTCTAATTGGTGAAAAGCTAGAGATGGTTACTACCTGGGGTGTATCATCAATTATAATTTCAACTCCAGTTAATGCCTCTATTGTTCTGATATTTCTCCCTTCTCGACCAATTATTCTTCCTTTAATTTCGTCTGATGGTAAAGAAACAGTTGAGGTTGTTTTTTCAGCTGAAACCTTTAAAGCACATCTTTCAATAGCTAAAGTTAAAAGGTTTTGAGCCTTTCTTTCTATTTCTTCCGCTCCTTCTTTTTCCAATTTTCTAATTCTTTCCAAAATTTCCTCCTTCATCTCTCTTTCAATATTTTCAAGAAGAATTTTTTTTGCTTCTTCAGGAGAGAGTTTAGAAATTTCTTGAATTTTTTTATTAACTTCTGTTAATTGCTTTCTCAATTCATTTTCCATTTCTTCAAGTTTTTTCTCTTTACTTGATAATTTTGTTTTTATTTCTTCCAATTCTAAAAGTTTTTTATCAAATAACGATCTTCTTTTCTCTAATTTTTCCTCCAACATCTTCAATTCCCTTTTTCTTTGCCTTTCTTCTCTTTTAGCATCTTCAACAATTTTAAATGCCTCTTCTTTAGCAGAAATAAGAATCTCTGATGCTTTCTGAGAAGCTTTACTTTCCATTTCTTTTAATTTCTTCTCTATCCCTTCAAAAATTCGACCAACAACAAACTTTCTGAAAAAATAACCAATCACCGCCCCAATTACTATCCCAATTAAAAGGTAAATTGAAATAAATGATGCCATATATTTAATGATTAAAAAGCCGATTTTTTCTCGGCTTTTAAAAGATTTAATTTAAATTTTTAAATTACTTAATGATTTCGTCGATAATTCCGTACTCTTTTGCTTCCTCTGCTGACATATAAAATTCTCGATCAGTATCTTTCTCTATTTTAGAAAGTGGCTGACCAGTATGATAAGATAAAATTTTATTAATTCTTTCTCTTACTTTTAGAATATGTTCAGCTCTAATTTTTATATCAATTGCCTGACCTTCAGCCCCACCCATTACCTGATGAAGCATTATTTCTGAATTTGGCAAAGCAAATCTTTTTCCTTTTTTCCCAGCTGCCAATAAGACAGCAGCCATACTTGCCGCCAAACCAACACAAATTGTCACCACATCAGGTTTTATATATTGCATTGTATCATAAATAGCTAATCCAGCTGTTACTGAACCACCAGGGGAGTTGATATAAAGTTTAATATCTTTATCCTTATTTTCTGATTCTAAAAATAAAAGTTGAGCAATAACTGTATTAGCCACATGATCATCAATTACATCACCCAAAAATATAATTCTCTCTTTTAAAAGCCGAGAATAAATATCATAGGCCCTTTCTCCAAATTGAGATTTTTCAATGACTGTTGGAACAAGATACATATTTTCAAATTATAAAATTTTAAAAATAAATGTCAATTATGTTTTAATTGGCATTAAAAGATATAAAAGGTTTGATTCAGGAAATGGTTTTAAAACTGCTGGAGACGAATCATCAATTATTTCTAAACTAACTTCATCAGTTGGCATAATCAAAAGACCATCTAAAATATAGCGATAATTGAAAGATAAAGAATTTTTTTCGCCCGTAATTTCCCCTTCAATTTTCATTTTTGTTTCACCAATTTGAGGGTTTAAAGAAGATAAAATTAAATAACCCTTCTCTGGAAAAAACTCAAAAGAAATATCATTAATTCCTGTCTTTGAAAAAGGAGAAATGCTTCTAATTCCCTTAATTAAATTCTCTTTACTTATTAAAATTTTTGTTCTAAAAACTTTAGGAATTACCTCCTCATAGCGAGGAAATTCTGCTTGAATAATTCTTGAAATTAGATTTGTCTGACTTTGAGAGAAAAGAATTTGGTTTTCAGAGAAAAACATTTCCACATCTTCATCATCTAAAATCCTTAAAAGTTCTTGGCAAGCTTTTATTGGAACAATGATTCTTTTTTCTTTTTTCAATCCTTCTTTCAATTCAATAAATCTTTCTGTTAATCGATAACTATCAGTTGAAACAAGAAAGAGTTTTCCTTCTTTTATTTTAAAAAGGATACCACTTATTTCTGGTCTCATTTCAGAAGGCGAACAAGAAACAACTACTTGACGAAGAGATTCTTTTAATTCTTTCCCAGAAATTTTAATTCCATCTTTTTTTTCAAGACGAGGAATGATAGGAAAATCTTCTGCCGGTAAACCTTTTATTTTTGTTTCTCCATTTTTGTACTTTAAAATAAGTTCATTTTCTTTTACTTCTAAATTTAAAGATTCTTTAGGAAGATAAAGAAGGTGAGAAAGGAAAATATCAGCTGGCACAGTAAATGAACCAGAAGATTCTACTCTTCCTCTAATCGATGTTTCGATAGCTATTTCCAAATCAGTTGAAACAAAAAAAAGTAACCCCTTTTCTGCTTTCAAAAGAATATTTTCTAAAATTGGTAAACTCGTTTTCCCTTTACTTGCTAAATGGGAAACTTTTCTTAACCCCTCAATTAAATTTTCCTGAAGAAAAACCCCTTTCATATTTTATTTTCTTAATAATTTTAATAAGCAACTTAATTCTGTGAATAAACGATTTATTTACTATTTTATCAACTTTTTAAAGAAAAATAAAGTGGAAAAAGTTGTGGAAAAAACCTTTTTAATTTTATTTATATTTATTTTTTAGACTTTTTCCACACTTTTTTCACGGATTTTTAAGAACAAAATTAACCAAGAGGCAATTTGATAAACAGCAATAAATCCTGATGAAAAAATTGATAAAAGGATGATAAAAAGAGTGGTGAAAATAATTCCTGGCCAAAAACTTGTTTTGCCAAAAAGATAGATGGAGAAAAAATTAAAAACTCTTAAAGGATAAGTAAAAGCTCCCCTTTCAAAAAAAATAGAGAAAATGAAAGTATAAAGAAAAAGAATGAGAAAAAGAAGAAAAGACATTTCAATAGTTTTTAAAAAATTTTCTTTTAAAACTAAAAATGAATCTTTAATGGCTAATAAAAATTTTTTCTTTTCGACAACAAAAAAGAAAATAAGATAGCGAAGAAGAAAAAGTAAAACAAAAGAAAGTAGGGAAACAAAGATGTAAAAGATAACAAAAAAAGAATCTGATTTTTTTAAAAAAATATTGGATAAAATCCAAAAGAAAATTAAAAGGAAGGCGACAAAAATTTTTAAAAGAAAAATTTTACCAGTTAATTTTAAACTTTCCCTACCTACTTCCTTTAAGCTTTCTTCTCTTCTTTTTCTTTTAATAAAATTAATCAAAAAGACTTCAGAAAAAACAGAAATAAAAATAAGGCAGAAAAAAATTAAAAAAATGATGAGAATCAAAAAGAAGGGGATTTTTTCACCAGTAAAACCTTCTTTTAATTTAAATTCATAAAGGAAAAATAAAGAAAAGGGGAAAGAGAAAACAAATAAAAATTCATTAGTAGGAATGAAAAATAAAGTGGAAAGAAAGCCTAAAAACCATAAACCAGGGTTTTGCCAACTAATTTTTAAGGATTCTTTTAAAGATTCTTTGACCATATTATTTAAATATTTCTAAAAATTCATCCCTTTCCAAACTTTCTTTTTCTAAAAGTTTTTTAACAATTTTTTCTAAATAATCTTTTTTATTTTTGATTATTTCTTTTGCTTTGAGATAGCAAGAATTGATAATTTTTGAAATCTCTTCATCAATAATTTGAGAAGTTTTTTCAGAGTAATCTTTTTGTTCAGCAATCTCTCTTCCGAGAAAAATTAATTCATGACGTTCACCAAAAGTTCTTGGTCCTAAAATTTCACTCATGCCAAATTGAGTAACAATCTTTTTTGCCAATTCTGTTGCTTCTTTTAAATCATTAGCTGCTCCGGTTGTTACCTCACCAAAAATTTCTTCCTCTGCTGCATAGCCACCTAAAAGGGCTGAAATGTTGTCTAAAAATTCAGATTTAAATCTTAAATATTTATCTCTTTTTGGTAATTTTAAAGTATAACCAGCAGCTGGCCCACGGGGAATAATTGAAACTTTTCTTACTGGATCACAATTTGGAAGAAAATGAGCAACTAAAGCATGCCCTGCTTCATGATAGGCAACAATTTTTCTTTCCTTTTCAGATAAAATATGAGATTTTCTTTCTGGTCCTAATAAAACTTTCTCAATTGCTTCTAAAATATCTTTTTCAGTAATTTTATTTCTTCCCTTTCTCGCCGCTAAAATTGCTGCTTCATTCATCACATTGGCTAAATCAGCCCCAGAAAAACCAGGCGTTCTTTCAGCAATTTTTCTTAAAGAAACATTTTTTGCTAAAGGTTTGCCTCGGCTATGAATTTTCAAAATTTCTTCTCGATCTTTGACATCGGGTAAGTCTAAAACTATTCTTCGATCAAACCTTCCTGGTCTTAAAAGAGCTGGATCCAAAATATCTGGTCGATTGGTTGCGGCCATAACAATTAAACCAATATTTGGTTCAAAACCATCCATTTCGACCAAAATCTGATTTAATGTTTGCTCTCTTTCATCATGGGAACCGCCAATTCCCGCCCCTCTAACTCTTCCAACCGCATCAATTTCATCAATAAAGATAATGGCTGGGGCAGCCCTTTTTGCTTTTCTAAAGAGATCCCTGACTCTACTTGCCCCAACACCAACAAAAAGTTCAACAAATTCAGAACCGGAAATATGGAAAAAGGGAACATTTGCTTCACCAGCTACCGCTCTGGCTAAAAGTGTTTTCCCTGTTCCAGGGAGTCCTAAAAGAAGAACCCCTTTCGGAATTTTTGCTCCTAAAGCAGTGAATTTTTTTGGATTTTTTAAAAATTCAACGATTTCTTTTAGTTCTTCTTTTGCCTCTTTAACACCAGCTACATCTTTGAAAGTTACTTTTGGTGTTTCACCTGGCCTTATTTCTCGAGCCTGACTTTCACTAAAGCGAAAAGTTTCTTGTGCTCCACCCCTTATTTGGCGAATAAAAAAATAAAAGAAACCAATAATTAAAATTAAAGGTAAAATAGTTGAAATAAGAACTTGAAGCCAAACACTTTGTTTACTTGTTGGCTTAATAACAATTGAAACATCTTTTAAAAGTTCTGGATCAATTTGATAGTAAGAGAGTAAAGATGATAAACTTTCTTTTTCTTCCTTAAAGAAAAACAATCTTTTATTGTCCTCGGTTAGCAAATTTATTTTATTTTCCTCAACAACAATGCTTTTTATTTTCTTATCTTTTAAAAGCAAAATAAATTCATTTAAATTTATTTCCTTTTCTTTTTCAAAAGGCGAACCCAAAAGAGTAAAAATCCCACTGATAATAAGGAAGATAATAAGAAGAATTAAAAAATTTTTAATTAATGATTTCATAATTATTTTAATGAAAGACCCAATCGATGGTCTTCAGGTTCCAAAGAAATTATTTTAAAATTTAAAATTTCACCAACCTTTATTTTTTTATTTTTGAAAAGGGTTTGAGGAATTTCAGAAATATGAGCTAACCCCTGAATTCCTTTTTCTATTTCAACCAAAACACCATAAGGAGTAATTTTTAAAATTTTTCCCTTTACTTTTTTGCCAACTTGGTATTTTCTTTCTATTTCTTGCCAAGGATCTTTGGTTAATCTTTTTATGGAAAGATAAATTTTTGAATTATCAATTGAAATTATTTTTGCTTTGATTTTTTCTCCAATTTTCACAAAATTTTTTATCTCATCAACTTTTTGCCAAGAAAGTTCTGAAATATGAATAAAACCATCTATTTGATTATCAATTTTAACCAAAACACCAAAAGGATTAATTCCTACCACCTCTCCTTCAATTATTTCATTAATTTTATATTTTTCTAAAAATGACTTCTTTTTTTCAATTTCAACCTCTTTTTCAGAAAAAATTAGTTTCTTTGTTGTCTCATCAACATCAATAATTTTTACTTCTAAAGTTTGACCAACTAACCCTTTTAAAAGACTTAATATTTTATCTTTATCTTTATCTTCAACCTGGGGATAATGATTTGAGGCAAGTTGTGAAGAAGGAATAAAACCAGAAAGGTTTTTAAAAGAAACAATTAGTCCACCCCGATTAGCATCAATTACCTTTACCTTAACTATTTCTCCACTTTCTTTAATCTTTTTTAAATTTTCCCAAATTTCTAAAGAAGAGATTTCTTTTAAGGAAAGTTCAATTAATCCCTCCTCATTTTCCTCTTCAATTACCTTTGCCCTAATTTTTTCTCCTAACTTTACCTTTTTTTCTTCATTAAATTCGTTTTTATGGATAACACCAGTGGCTAAACCATTTAAATCAACCCAGATTTCTCCCCTTTTTATTTTAATGACTTCTCCCTCAACAATATCTCCAACCTTAATTTGAAACTTTGGTTGTTTTATTAATTCTTTCTTCTTTTTCATAATTTAAAATTATAACAGGTTTTGACAAATAAGTAAAGAGTTGATAAAATTTAAAAATATGCAAATCGTTTGGTATGGAAAAACATGTTTTAAGATAATTTTCCAAGAAGCAGATATTTTAACCGATCCTTTTTCACCCCAAAAAGATGGTTTTAAAAATCCAAAGATTACCTCATCAATAGTAATTTTTTCAGAAAAACCAGAAAAGATTGAAGAAAGTTCTGAAAAAAACTTTTTTATTTTAAATCCTGGTGAATATGAAATAAAAGATATTTTCATTTTTGGTTTTCCTCATTTTGAAAAAGAAATTTTAAAAACAATTTATAAAATTGAAGCTGAAGAAATTAAGATTTGCTTTTTAGGAGAAATTTCCAAAAATTTAACTGATGAAGAAATAGAAAAATTGGGTGAAGTTGACATTCTTATTTTCCCAGTTTCTTTCAAAGATAATTTAGAATTGATTAATAAAATTGAGCCAAGTATTATTATTCCTTCTTGTTGGCAGAAAGAGAAAGATTTAAATCTTCTTTTCAAAGAATTCGGCTTTAAAAAAGAACCCTTGGAAAAATTTAAAATTAAAAAAAAGGAGATTAAAAAAGAAAAAGTAGAATTCGTTCCTTTAAAAATTTATAGTCAAAGACTATGAAAAATGAGAAAAAAATATGGTTTTTGACAATTATTGCTTTCATTTTAATATTAGTTCTTTGGCAGATTTTTTATAGAATTTTTCCAAAAAGAGAAAAAATTGATTTAAAAAACGAAGAACTATTTTCAACTTTAATTAATAAATTTGAAGAATTTTCTAAAAAAATTAAAGAGATAAAATTTTCTCAAATTTTGAAAGAAATAAATCAACAACCTTCAACAAAATTGACTAATGAAGAAATTGAAAAATTAAAAGAAAGAGTTTTAGAATATGTTAATAGTTCAATAAACAAAGAAAAATATGAAGAAAAATGATTCCTTTTCTGAAAAAATAGAGGAAAGACGTTTAGAGGATGAAGTGAAAGATTCTTATTTAGATTATGCCATGAGTGTGATTGTTTCACGAGCCTTACCTGATGCTCGTGATGGTTTAAAACCTGTTCAAAGAAGAATTCTTTATACCCTTTGGAAATTAAAATTAACCTCTTCAGCAAAATTTAGAAAATCAGCAGCTATTGTTGGTGAAGTGATGGGGAAATTTCATCCTCATGGTGATGCAGCTATTTATGAAAGTTTAGTCAGAATGGCCCAAGACTTTGTTCTCAGATACCCCTTAATTGAAGGACAAGGTAATTTTGGAAGTTTGGATGATCCACCAGCCCAGATGCGTTATACTGAAGCAAGACTTTCAAAAATTGGTGAAGAAATGTTAACTGATTTAGAAAAAGAAACAGTTGATTTTGTTTCAAATTATGATGGAACATTAAACGAACCAGTTGTTTTGCCAGCAAAAATCCCAAATCTTTTAATTAACGGAACAACAGGAATTGCTGTTGGGGTAGCAACCAACATTCCTCCTCATAATCTTACTGAAGTTTGTGACGCTTTAATTTACTTAATTAAAAATCCAAAAGCAAAGACATCTGATTTAATGAAATATATTTTGGGTCCAGATTTTCCAACCGGCGGAATTATCATTGACGATGGAAACTTAGAGGAACTTTATAATTTTGGAAAAGGGAAAATTACTGTTAGAGCAAAAACAGAAATTGTTCAAAGTAAAAAGGGGACACCGCAAATAATAGTGAGTCAAATTCCATATTTAGTGAGTAAAAATGTTATCTTGGAAAAAATTGCTCAGTTAGTTTCTGAGAAAAAAATAGAAGGGATTAAAGATGTTTATGATCTTTCTGATAAAGAGGGAATAAGAATTGTTATTGATTTAAAAGGGGAACTGAGACCAGAAAAAGTCCTGAATCGTCTTTTTGCTTTTACCCCCCTTGAAACATCTTTCTATTTTAATTTTTTAGCCTTATCTGATGGTCTTTTGGTAAAATCTTTCTCCTTAAAAGAAATTTTAGAAAGTTATCTTAATCATCGGAAAAATGTTATTTTCAAAAGAACAAGTTGGGAGCTAAAAAAAGTTAATGAAAGGATTCATATTTTAGAAGGATTTAATATCGCTTTAAATAATCTTAATTTAGTCATTAAAATAATTAAAGAAGCAAAAGACAAGGAGACAGCCAAAGTCAATCTTTTAAAAAGATTAAAACTTTCTGAACAGCAGGCCTTAGCCATTTTAGAGTTAAGACTCTGGCAAATTTCCCGTTTAGAAAGAGAGAAAGTAATTGAAGAACTTAAAAAATTAAAAGAGAGAAAAAAGGTTTTAGAATCTATTTTATCTGATCCAAAAGAAATTCTTTCTTTAATTATTAAAGAACTTGAGGAAATAAAAGAAAAATTTGGTGATCAAAGAAGAACCCAAATTGTTAAAGAAAAAATCACCGAGTTTAAAGAAGAAGATTTAATTATTGAAGAACCAACCGTGATTATTTTGACCAATGAAGGGTATCTTAAAAGAATTTCTCCTTCTTCATTTAAAGTTCAAGAAAGGGGAGGGATTGGGACATTAGCTATTAAAACAAAAGAAAATGATACTCTTTCTCAGTTAATTTTTACTTCAACAGTTTCCGACATTTTATTTTTTACTAACAAAGGAAAAGTTTTTAAATTAAAGGCTTACAAAATTCCAGAGAAAGGAAAAACAACAATGGGTGAGCCAATTGTTAATTTTCTTTCCCTTTCTGAGAATGAAAAAGTTTCAGCTCTTTTATCAGTTGAGAAAGAAAAAGAGTTTTTTGTTTTGGTGACAAAGAAAGGATGGATTAAGAAAATTGAGAAAAAGAATTTTGAAAATATAAGAAAGAGTGGTCTTTTAACTATCAATTTAAAAAAAGATGATCAAGTTGTTTCTGTTAAACCAATTTCATCAACTGATGAAATTATTCTTGTTAGTTTAAAAGGACAATTTATAATGTTTTCCGAAAAAGAAGTTAAAAAACTTTCTCGAGAAGCAAAAGGAATAAAAGGAATAAAACTTTCTCCTTCTGATGAAGTTGTTGATTTAGAAACGGTTTCAAAAGATAGATTAAATAAAACAAGAATTTTTACTATTACTGAAAATGGATTTGGTAAATTTTCCCCCCTTTCTTCTTTTAGAAAACAAAAAAGAGCGGGTTATGGAATGAAGGTTCATAAAATTAATAAAAAAACAGGGGATTTAGTCAAAGCTCTTTTAGTTGATGAAAAAGAACCAAAAAAAGAAATTTTGATTGCTTCACTAAAAGGACAGGTTCTAAGAATTCCTTTAAAAAGTGTTCCTCTTTTAGGTCGTGTTTCTCAGGGAGTAAGATTAATAAGATTTAAAGAGAAAGATGATAAAGTAAAAGCGGTAACGTTAATTTAAAATTATGGGTCAAATATTTGATATCATTTTCTATCGACCATTACTTAATCTTTTAGTTATTTTTTATAACAGTATTGCCTTTCATGATCTTGGTTTATCGATCTTTTTTTTAACCCTTCTTTTAAGAATCATTTTATATCCAATTTCCCTTTCTCAAATTAAAACCCAAAAATCTTTACAAAAGATTCAGGAAGAGATAAAAGAAATTAGAAAAAAATTTGCTAATGATCAGAAAAAAATGACCGAGGAGATGATTAAACTTTACAAAATCAATAAAGTTAATCCTTTTTCTTCTTGTCTTTCTTTTCTTATTCAATTTCCAATTTTAATCGCTGTCTATCAGGTTTTCAGAAGTGGAATTTTAGAAGAAAATTTACCCCTTTACCCTTTTATTTTTAATCCAGGAAAGCTTAATCCGATTGCTTTTGGTTTTTTAAATCTAAGAGAAAGAAATTTTTTCCTTGCTTTAATTACTGGAGTTGTTCAATATTTTCAATCAAAAATGTTTTCAGTAAAAAAAACACCTTCAACTGTTGCTAAAAATAAGGGAGTAAAAGATGAGTCAATGATGGCGATAATAAATAAACAAATGATTTATATGATGCCCATTTTAACTATTTTAATTGGGATGAGTTTACCTTCTGGTTTGGTTTTTTATTGGTTAATAAATTTGATTTTGGCCATTATTCAACAAAAAATTTTTTTAAAAATTTAATCTAAAAATATGGATGTTATTTTTAAAGAATTTATCCTTGAACCAATTATTTCAATTTTATATTTTCCAATTTTCTGGTATTCAAAAGGTTTAGTAAAATTTTTTAAATCTTTAATCTCTACCTTAAAAGAAGTTTCTCCACCTTTTGTTTTGAAAATTTTGATTGCCAATTTAGGAAAGCCAATGTATGGAGACTACTCTCGTGAAGGAAGAATTATTAGTTTTTTCATGAGATTAATTCATCTTTTTCTTATTTTTTTGAAGACCTTCCTTGTTTTTCTTATTCTTTTTCTCATTTTTCTGATTTATCTTTTTTTGCCAGTAATTATTATCTATGAAATAATTTGTAATTTTAATAACAATTGTCAGTATTTTCTTTATCAAGGAATAATATGAACAAAGATCAACAATTTATTTTTTGTCAGGATTGTTTAGGTTTTGGTGAGAAAGATGGGAAAATTTGTCCAACTTGTTTAGGAACTGGTATTTGGGCTGTTTCTTTTGGGAAAATTATCTTTTTTGATCGAGAGATTTCCTCTTTTCAATTGATTGTTTCAAAAATAAAAAAGATTCTTTCAAAAATTATTAAATTTATTTTCATTATTTTTATTATTTTAGGATTTTTTTCTTTAATTCAGGCAATTTTCCAACTTGAATTTTTTAAAAAAATTTCCCTTTTTGATTTAGGAAGAAATCTTTTAATGAGAAGATTTTGGTTTTCTTTGATCTTTCTTCTTTTCTTAATTTATCTAAAACAGAAAAAAGAAGAAAAAATTTCTTTAAAAAAGGCAATTGAAACAAAAGAGAAAATTAATGTTAATGATTTTTTGAGTGAGTCATTAGAAGAAGTAATTGTTAAAAGTTATAAATTGATGAAAAGATTGAATCATTTTTTGATTGAGCCGATCCATCTTTTTATTGCCATTCTTTCATCTCCTGAAGGAGCAATTGTTGGAACAAGATTAGGACTTTCTTGGCAAAAACTTAAAGAAAAAATTACTGAGGAGTTGTCAAAAGTTCCAAACTATCCTCTTTTTTCTTCTCAAGTTTTTTCCATTGAAACAAAAAAAATATTAATTCAATCTTTCCTTTCTGCTTCTTTAAAAAAGAAAGAAGAGGTTTCCCCCTTAGAAGTTTTTTCTTCTCTTTCCTCTCTTGATTTAATTAAATCAATTCTTGATTATTTTGAAATTAAACCAAATGATGTTTCAAATGTAATTGTTTGGAAAGAAGTTTATGATGAAATAAGAAAAGATTGGCAAAAATTAAGTTATGGTGCTTCAATTAAAGGAAAAGGGACAATGAACATTGCCATGACAGCGGTAGCGACTCCATTTTTAGATGCCTTTTCTTCAGATTTAACACAATTGGCGAAAATGGGTTATTTATCGGTTTGTCTTGATCGAGAGAAAGAAATTGAAGAAATTTTTAGAATTTTAGAAGGTGGAAAAAATGCTGTTGTTTTGGTTGGGCCACCTGGTGTTGGTAAGACTTCAATTATTGAAGGAATAGCAAGAAAAATGGTGGCTGAAGAGGTGCCAAAAATTTTGTCTGATAAAAGATTGGTTAGTTTATCAATTGGAAAATTAGTCGCTGGGGCAGAGGCACCAGGTGAAATAGAAAGAAGAATTCAAATGATTATTTCAGAAATTGTTCGGGCGGGGAATATTGTTCTTTTTATTAAAGATATTCATAATTTAGTTGGCATAAAAACAACCGCTGGTGAACTAGACATTTCCGAAATTTTAGCGGAAGCGGTTGAAAAAAAGCTTTTCCCCCTTCTTTCCACTTCAATTTCAGGTGATTATGAAAAGTATTTAGAAACAACCCCTTTAGGACAAGCACTTTCAAAAGTTAAAGTTGAAGAACCAGATAAAAATACCTCAATTATTATTTGTGAGGCAAAAGTAGCGGGAATTGAGGCAAAAAACAAAGTATTTTTCTCTTATCAGGCAATTGAAACTGCTTATGATTTAGCAAAAAGATATATTCATGAGAGATTTTTCCCAGAAAAAATAATTTCTCTTTTGGAAGAAGCAGCGGTTTATGTGAAAAATAAAAAGGGGAAAGGAGGTTTTGTTTTAAAAGATGATGTTTCAGAATTGGTGGCGAAAAAAACAGGTATTCCACCAGAAAAAATAAGTAAAAGTGAAGCAGAACTTCTTTTGAATCTTGAGAAAATGATTCATCAAAGAATTATTGATCAAGAGGAAGCGGTAAAGGCGGTTGCTCAGGCAATTAAGAGAGCGAGGATGGAATTAAGAGAAATAAAAAGACCAATTGCTAATCTTTTGTTTTTAGGTCCAACTGGTGTTGGGAAAACAGAATTAGCCAAAACAATTGCTGAGATTTATTTTGGTTCTGAAGAAAAAATGATTCGTCTTGATATGAGTGAATTTCAGACAAAAGAGGCAGTTGGCAGATTAATTGGTGATTCAAGAGAACCAAGAGGTATTTTAACTGAAGCGGTAAGAAAGAATCCTTTTACTCTTCTTCTTTTAGATGAGATAGAGAAATCTCATCCTGATGTTTTGAATTTGTTTTTACAAGTGATGGATGATGGAAGATTAACCGATTGGAGTGGAAGGACAGTTGATTTTACCAATTTAATTTTAATTGGGACATCGAATGCTGGTTCGGATTGGGTCTGTGAGCAATTAAGAGCGGGAAAAAGTATTGATGAGATAAAAGAAACTTTAGTTAAGGAAAAACTTACTCCTTATTTTAAACCAGAATTTTTGAATCGTTTTGATGGAATAATTGTTTTTAAACCACTTTCAATTAATGAATTAAAAGAAATTACTAAACTTCTTTTAGGGCAACTTAAAAAAATTCTTGAGAAAAAGGGAATTATTTTTGAAGTTGAAGAATCAGCCATTGAAGAATTGGCCCAAATTGGTTTTGATCCTGTTTTTGGTGCTCGAGCTTTAAAAAGAGCAATTGTTGAAAGAGTTAATGACACAATTGCTGATTTCCTTTTGACAACAAAAGTTTCACGCGGGGATATTCTCATTTTAGAAAAAGGATGTAAAATAAGATTAGAAAGAAGAAAATAATATGAAAGTAAAAAAAGCAGTAATTTTAGCCGGTGGTTTAGGCACAAGGTTTTTGCCAATAACTAAAGTATTTCCAAAAGAAATGCTCCCGGTTGTTGATAAACCTGTTCTCTCTTTTTTGATTGAAGAAATAAAAGAATCGGGTATTTCAGAGATTTTGATAGTCATTTCAAAAGAAAAAAAGATAATTAAAAATTATTTTAGAAAAAACAAAAAGTTAGAATCAATTTTAAAAGCGAGAAAAGAAAAGGAACTTCTTAAAGAATTAAAAAAGATAGAAAAGTTTCCAAAAATCTCCTTTTTTTACCAAGAAAAACCATTAGGGATTGCTGATGCCATTCTTTGTGTAGAAAAAAAAGTAAAAAATGAACCATTTGCTTTATTTTTTGCTGACGATATAATTATTTCAAAGACCCCTTGTCTTAAGCAGTTAATTGATGTTTTTAATCAGTATAAAAGTTTAATTGTTGCCGTTTCTTTTGTTCCTAAAAAAGAAGTCTTTCGCTACGGCGTGATTAAAGATAAAAAAATTTCTTCCCGTCTTTATCAAGTCCTGGATTTGATTGAAAAACCAAAAATTTCAGAGGCTCCATCAAATTTAGCCATTGTTGGTCGATATATTTTAACACCAGAAATTATTCCTATTTTAAAAGAACTTAAAACAAAAAAAATTAAACTCGGAGAAGAAATTTATTTGACTGATGGCTTAAAAATTTTTCTTAAAAAAGGAAAACCAATCTATGCTCTTTTGTTTGATGGAAAATGGCTTTCCTGTGGTAACAAAATTGGTTGGCTCACGGCCAATATTGAAATTGGCTTAAAACATCAAGAAACAAAAAAGGAATTGAGAAAATATTTAAAAATTGTCACTAAAAAGATATGAAGCTTATTAAAATCTTTATCATCATTTTAATCTTTTCCTTTCTTCTTTTTGGATTTGAAGTTAAATCCCAACTTGTTCCAATGCCCACCCCTCAGAAAACTAAAAAGCCACTTCTTTCCCCTGTTAATTTAGAATGGTGGGTAATTTGGGATGATCCAAGTGATCTTTCTCCTTTAATTTCAAATTTTTCCAATCTTTACCCCCACGTTAATATCAATGTGAGAAAGCTTCGCTACAGCGAATACAAAGAGGCATTAATTAATGCTTGGGCAAGAGATGTTGGCCCAGACATTTTTTCAATTCCTAATACTTGGATAAAAGAATACAAAGATTTTATTGAACCAATGCCTGATAAGGTTTCTTTAAAAAAAGAAATCGAGAGTGGCCCTGGTTGTTTTAGAAAAAGAAAAATTGTTACCAAAGAGGAAAAACTTTTAACTTTAAAAGATATTAAAGAAAAATTTGTCCCTCAAGTTGAAAAAGATGTCGTCATTGAAGGAAAAATTTATGCCCTGCCATTATCATTTGATACTTTAGTTTTATACTATAATCGAGATCTTTTAGATTCAGCCAAAATTCCTCTTCCACCAAAAAATTGGCAGGAATTTACTGATCAGGTAAAAAAATTAACTTTAGTTGATAAAGAAGGAAATATTTATCAAGCAGGAGCAGCCCTTGGGACTTCAAATAATATTGAAAGACCAGCTGATATTTTATCACTTTTGATGATGCAAGTTGGAGCAAGAATGAGAGATGAGGCTGGTTTTGCTACCTTTAATCAACCACTTCCCTCAGATCCAAATTATTTTCCTGCTGAAGAAGCTTTAAGATTTTATACTGACTTTCAGGATAAAAACAAAGAAATTTATACCTGGAATAAAGAAATGCCAAATGCTTTAGAATTTTTTATCCAAGGGAAGTTAGCCTTCTTTTTTGGTTACAGTTATCATTTTCCATTAATTAGGACAAGAGCACCCCAACTTAATTTAGGAATAACTAAAATGCCTCAGCCAGAAGGAGCAATTAAAGAAATAAATTTTGCCCATTATCAGATTCAAGTTGTTTCGAAAAAGAGTAAGAATAAAGAATGGGCCTGGGCATTTTTAACCAATTCAGCCCTTTCTCCTCAAGGATATTTAGCCAAAACAAGAAAGCCAACCGCTTTAAGAAGTTTAATTCCTCTTCAAATTCAAGATCCTGATTTAGAAGTTTTCCTTTCCCAAGCTTTAACCGCTTCTTCTTGGTATTCTGGTAAAAATGCTCTTTTGATGGAAGAGGCGTTTAAAGAAATGATTGATAATGTCATCGAGGGTAAAAAAACATATCTTGAGGCAATAAATTTGGCAGTTTTAAAAATTAATCAGACAATAAAATAAAATTTATGAAAATTTCAAATTTTAAAATTTTTGTTTTGTTATTTTCTACCATTTTTTTCCTTTCAATTGTTTCTCCTCTTTTTGCTCAACAATCAAATCAGAACTCAAATGTAAATATGGAAGAAGCCCCTCCACCATCTTGCACTTGCGATAAAGAATGTGAACCAGGTGGTTTAATGAAAGAAGTTTCTCCTGAATGCGCCTGCTGTGGTTGTTGTGAATTGGTTGATATTTTAAAAATTATTAGAGGGGTAGCAAACATAATTTTAAAATGGGTAGGATTAATTGCCTTTGCTTTTTTTATTGTCGGTGGTATAATGTGGTTAACCTCAGGTGGCAATCCTGAACAAGTTAAAAGAGGAAAACAAATTTTAATTAGTACTTTAATTGGTTTGGCAATCGTCTTTTTATCCTGGACAATTGTTAATTCAATCATTTGTATTCTTTCAAAGGGAGAAATAAAGCCTGCCTGTGAAATATTTAATCAACCATGGTATAAATTTTTAAAATAGTTTTATGGAAAAAATAATTTTAAAATTTTTCTTTCTCCCAGTTTTTGCCGAAGAAGAATTGCCCAATCCTTTAGGAGAAAATGTAACCATGACCACGATAATTGCCCGAGTAATCAAATTTGTTTTAGGCATTGTTGGTGTTTTGGCTTTAATAATGATAATTTATGGTGGAATTTTATGGATGACTTCTGGTGGCAATGTTGAACAGGTGAAAAAGGGGAAAAATACTTTAGTTTGGGCAATTTTAGGTCTAGCGATTGTTTTCTTTGCTTATTCAATTGTTACCTTTGTGATTAAAAAATTTGTTGGGGGAGAATAAAAATGTGGATAACTTTTCTTGACTTTTAATCACTTTAATGATAATTTCAAAGTATAATTAAAGGTCGGTTTAAGGAAAAAGAGGAATTAAAATTAAAAGTATGAAAAAATTAATCTTACCCTTGGGTTTATCTCTTCTTCTTTTACCAGTAGTTGTTTTTGCCCAAGAAACAAACTGGCAGAATTGGTTAAGCAATTTTGTTGTCAACACACCGCTTCTTAATAACGCTGATCTAATTGGTATTGTTTTTAAAGCCATTCAGTTTGTTTTAGCTTTCTTAGGAGTTGTGGCGGTTGTGGTTATTATCATTGGTGGTTTTATGTGGATGACCGCTGGTGGTAATGAGGAGAAAGTTGGTAAAGCAAAAAAGACATTAATTCAGGGTTTAATTGGTTTGATTATTGTTTTACTTGCTTACGCCATCGCTTCTTTTGTTGTCAGTTTAATTCGCGGTTGGGCATAGTCAATTTAAAATTTGTTTAAAGAAAACCTTGGCAGCGGAGGAAGGTTTGAATTTAGGAAATTATAATCAATGAGAGATCTTAAAAAAAGGAATTTGTTAATTCCCTTATTATCTTTTTTCCTCTTGCTCTCTTTTCCTTATCTTTCATTTGCCCAAGATTACGAAAATGAGTTAACTCAAGGGACGATAATTGTTGAAGAAGAAGATTTGATTAAGATAATTTTTGAGATTATTAGGTATCTTTTGAGTTTTTTAGGGGTAGCAGCTGTTTTAATTATTATCTATGGTGGATTTTTATGGATGAGTGCTGGTGGGAACGAGGAGAAAGTTGGGAAAGCAAAAAAAATAATTACTCAGGCAATAATTGGTCTAATTATCATTCTTTTTTCTTACTCTTTAACGATGTTTGTGATAAGACTTATTAGTGGAAGAAAATAAATTATGATTAATTTTTTTGTTTCAAAAAAGTTTAAAGTTTTTCTTGTTTGGCTAATTTTTCTTTTTCTAATTTTTTCCTCTTTTTTAAAAGTTTTAGCTCAGGAAGAATCTCAACCATCACCTCAACCGAGCTCAAATATTCCTGCCCTTGAAGAATTAGAAAAGGTTAAAGAAGAAATTGAGCAACAAGGTGGTTCAATTGTTGAAGAGGAAGATATAGTTTTAAAAATTGTAAGAATCATTAGGTATTTCCTTGATTTTATTGGGATAATTTTCATTTTAATGATCATTTATGGTGGCTTTATGTGGATGACTGGTTTTAATCCTGAAAAATTTACTTTTGGAGATGAAGACCAGGTTAAAAAAGCAAAAACACTTTTAAGAGATGCAATTTTTGGTTTAGTCATTATTATTTTGGCCAGAGTGATTTATTATTTTGTGACAAAGATGTTGAGGGGAGAAGGTGGGATGAGAATTAGATAAATATTTTAAAAATAATTTAAAAGCGGGGTCGAAGAACCCCGCTTCTTTTTTAGTAAATTTCTAAAATTTTCTCTTTGGATTTTTCGATTTTTTCTTTTGTTATTTTGCACTTCCATATTTGTTGGGTTTTCACTCCTCTAGCCCACGCCGTGAGCGGAGTATTCGCCCTAATATGGACACTCTCGCCCGGCTTTAAAGTTTTTCTCGGGAGTACCCCATCGATCCATATTTCACAGGGTTCCCCCCGGGAATTTAACCACGTAAAACTGTATTCTTCGTCCGCGGTCGGTATTGGTTCCGGTGCTGGTGCTGGTGCCGCCGATGTCGGTGTTGGTGATGGTAACGCTCGGACCGCGTCGCGGGCCTCAGCCGCTCTGACAGCTGCTGAACGAGCAGCTGCTTCAGCTGCTTTTACTTCTTTTCTTTGTTGCTCCAATCTTATTTTCATTGTATCAATAATAAACTGGTTTTGGATTCGTAATAGGTCGACTGTGTGACGATGCTCTACCTCTATTTTATAACTTTCTAACCCTTTTCTAGCTAGATCTTCGACAAAATCCCTGTCTAAATTTCTTGCTTTGAAATAAAAACCTTCCTTTGTCTCAATTTGGATAATTCTGGAGTCGTCTTTCAACGCGTTAATGAGAAGGATACTCACCAATCCAATCAGTAGGATGCTCCCGAACACCATCAACATTGCCCACGGAAATCTCTGTGATTGCGGCAGCTCCTGAGACTGCGACGATACTTCCTTTGTTTTTTCTTTTTTCACCCCTTCTTTCTTATTTTTTCTTTTCATTTTTCCTCCTTTTTAGATTTTTGGCTGCCCATAAGGCAGCCTATTTTTATCCTAACAAATTTTTAAAATTTTGTCAAGAGCATGTTTAAAGGTGACAGTCACCAACTTTAAATGGCTTAAAATTCGCATCAATAAAGGGTTATAAGTTATTTTTTTAAATTTGGCAAAAATTTTCTTAATAAGCGAATTTTTAATTCCACCATTCCTTTTATATCTTCCCAAATTGTCGCTAAAATTTTAACCGTACTTTTTCTCGTCCCAATTCTTTTTTCCACCCATTCAACGGGTATTTCTTTAATTTTAAAACCCATTTTTTCCGACAGAATCAAAAGTTCAGTATCAAAAAACCAATTATTATTCTTTACTTTTGGCAAAATTTCTTGAGCAATTTTTTTCGAGATAGCTTTAAATCCACATTGGGCATCAGAAAAACTTGGTTTAAAAAAAATTTTCAAAAGTAAATTATAAACTCGACTAGTAATTTCTCTTTTCAATGATCTTTCCACCCTACTTTCTTTTTTCAAACGCGAACCAATAGCCAAATCACAATTTTCTTCATCAATAGCCTTAACTAATAAAGGGAAAGCATTTAAATCTGTAGCTAAATCAATGTCCATATAAGTATAAATATCTGCTTCAAATTCACTCCAAGCCTTTTTTAAAGCATAACCCCTTCCCTTTTCTGGAATATGAAAAAACAAAATTTTTTTATGCTCTTTAGATAATTTTTCAGCAATTTCTAATGTTTTATCAGATGATCCATTATCAGCGATTAAAATTTGCCAATCATAATTTTTTAAATTTTTCTGAGAGAATTCTAAAACCTTTAAAGTACTTTCTTCAACAATTTTTTCCTCATTATAAGTTGGCAAAACGATTAAAACTTTTTTCATATTCCCGTTGATTAGCGAAAGTTAAATGAAAAATTAAATAAAGAAAGATAAGTAAATGATATAAACAAATAGCTAAGGAAAGGCCAAAAGTTATTGAAACAATTAAGAGTTGAATTTTTCGACTTAGAAAAGTAAAAGGGAGAACATAAACAAGATTTAAAAAACCAGTTAGAGAAAGAAAGATATAAATTTTTTTAAAAATTTTTTTAAATATTAAAATTAAAGAAGTTAAAGCAAAAAATGGGAAAAGATATCGCTCATGCATTTCTGTTGGTAAAAAGAAAAAGAAGAAAGAAATTAAAGCATTTGAAAAAATAAAATCATTAAAATCTTTGAATCTTTTATTAAGCCAAAGGAGAACTAAAAGATAACTTAAAGCAAACAAAATCAAGCCAATCATTTTATAATTTATTCCATTTAAAAAAGGTAAGGAGTCGTTAACAAAAAATAAATAATTACTTTTAAAACTAATTAAAATTTGAATTATCCACCAAAAATTGAAAGCATTCACTGAAAGAAAAGGAACTAAATGATAAGAAACAAACCAAGTCCTTTCTAAAATCAATAAGGGTGAAATGTGGTTTAAAAGAAGGGGTAAGATAATAAAAATGATGGTGATTAAAATAACGAAAAGAGAAAAAATCAATTTTTTAAAGCCAAATTTTTTTAAAATGAAGAAAAGAAAAAGAGGCAAAAAAATTATTCCCTGAAGTTTTGTGAGAAAACTTAAAGTTAAAAAGAAAACAGAGGTTAAGGGTTTGTTTTTTTCCAAAAAAATAAGAGAGGCAATTAAAGGTAAAACATATAAAGAATCCAACTGCCCCCAAACAGATGAATTATATAAAACAAAAGGATTAAGAAGATAAAAAGTAGAAATTAAAAAGGCTGATTTAAAAGAAACTTTTCTTTTTAAAAAATAAAAAATCAAGTAGGCAGTTAAAAAATCAGCAAAAACCCCAGGAATTTTTAAAGCGGGTTGGCTAATTATTGAATTAAAAAGAAGATAATAAAGATAAGTGAATCCACCTAAAATATAGATCCAGATTGGCGGTAAATTTGGATAAATTGGTTTTGAACCAGGATCAGCTATTTTATAAATTGAAAAAACACCATATTTTAAAATATCTCTACTCCATTTTTGATGGGTTGATAAATCATATTGATGACCGGGGAGAAAAATTAAAGCAAATCTTAAAATGATAACGATTGAAAGAATTAACCAAAAAATTTTTTTATTTTCCATAGATGAAGTTTTAAAACATGAAAAAGAAATTTTAAAATTATTTTAAAATTTAATTTGCTTTTTCCAAAGAGACGATTTTTAAAAACATAAGGGATCTCTTTTAGTTTCTGATAATTTCCTTTAACTAAAATTTCTAAACAAATTTTATAACCAATCGGTGAAAGTTTAACCCCTTCAATAATTTTCTTTTTGAAAAAGAAAAAACCTGATAAAGGATCAGAGACTTTTGGGACTAATGTTTTAGCTAAAAAGGTAGCAAAACCTGAAAAAATTTTTCTTTTCAATGACCATTCTTTAATTTCTCCACCAGAAATTTTTCTTGAAGCAATAACAAAATCATTATCTTCTAATTCTTTTAAAATTTTTGGAATTAATTCTGGTGGATGAGATAAATCAGCATCCATCACACCTAAAATTTCCCCTGACGCTTTTTTAAATCCTTCTAAGACCGAAAGTGAAAGATCTCTTTTGCCCCTTCTTTTGATGAGTTTTATTTTCAAAGGTATTTCTTTAGCCAATCTTTCTACTTCCTTGGCTGTCCCATCAGGAGAATTATCATCAACAATAATAACCTCAAAATTTTTAAGGTTTAAATTTGAAATTAAAGTAAGAAGTTTTCCAATATTCTCTTTTTCATTATAGGTTGGAATAATTAAGGAAATCATATTTAATCGTTGGTAATAATTCTGTAAACTGATCCTTCTTTATCATAAAATATTTTTTTTGGTTTTAAATGAGAAATTTCATCAGAACGAGCAACATATAAATTATTTTCATTTTGATGATAACAATGGTTGAGATCACAAAATTTAAATTTATCAAAAGATTTTACTATTTGCAAATTATTTAAAAGATACTCTCTTTCCACATTCAATGATTGAAATTTTTTTGGATCATATTTTAAAAAAAAGAGAAAAAAGATATAAGGTTGATTTGCTTTATCAGTGAAAACGATTTTTTCATATTTATTTAGATTTTCTTTTATATAATCAACTAATTCTTTTGGAATATAAAGCTTTGTTTGATAAAAATTGTAGGGATAATCATTTTTGATTAAAAAATTTAAATTTAGAAGAAAAAAAGATAAAAGAATTAAAGAAAAAACAATTTTTAAAAATGGAAGATTTTTTATTTTTTTTGTTTCATTTGAAAATTTTATTGGAGCAAAAGCAGCTATTAGTTCAACAAAAGGAATAGCTGAGACAGCTCGATTAGAATGAGGATTGGGTAAAGTTAAAGAGGTTGGAATTAAAGAAACCAGAAGAAGAATTAAGATCAATTTTAGTTCTTTTTCTAAAAAGAAAATTATTGAAATTAAAAAGAAAAGGATGGTAAAAATTGGATAAAAATTAAGAAGAGATTTTGGTGAAAAATAGATTAAAAAATTTCTAATAAATAAAATTGGCCAAAAGGAATAATTAAAAATTGAAATTTGATTAAACCTTCCTTGAATTTTTGTCCAATTGCTTATCTGAAGAAAGAGAAAAGGAAAAGAAACGATAAGAAAAATTAGAAAAGAGATTAAAAGCCAAAACCTATTTTTTCCTATTTCTTTCCAATAAAAAATTAAAAGAGTAATGCCTAAAAGAGGAGTAAATAATTTAGCAATATGATAGGTATAAAAAAGTAAAGCCAGTGAAATGGCGGATAAAAGAAGAAAAACTTTTTTCTTTTTTAGTCCTTTGATAAAAAAGAAAATTGTTAAAACAGAAAAAAAAGGAACGCTAATGACTTCTAAACCAATTCGGCTTAAAAAAATATGCCAAGGAGAAATGGCGAGAAGAAAAGCAGATAATAAACCAATTGATTCTTTTTCAAATAGTTCTTTAGCTAAATAATAAGTAATTAAAACAGTTAAAACACCCAAAATAACTGCTGGTAGACGAATGGCAAATTTATTAAGACCAAAAATGGCAACAAAAGGCACACTGAAGTAGATATAAAAAGGTAAGCGATTATCTACTTTATCAGAAAATCCTTCAAAAAAAATTGGCCAAGGATTATTTCGATGATCACGACCTGTTTTTAAAATCGAATAAGCTTCATAACCATTTAAAGCCTCATCCTGATTAAAAATAATTGGCCAGTTTTCTAAATTAACAATTCTTAAAATGATCGCCAAAAAAATGATTAAAAAGAGAATTTTTTTTGAATTTTTAATAGACATCAATCTTTTATTTTATAAACTACGCCATCTTCGTCTTGATAAATTTTTTCAAAATTTTTATCTTTTTCAAGATTTTTTTTCATTTCTTCATGATCAGCCCTGACAAAAACATATCTACTTTTGAAAATCTCTTTAATTACTGAAGATAAATTTTCTTTTTGTTTACCTTTGGTAATATTTTGCCAGATCCAATACAAAGGTTTATTTTTTTCATACATAAAAGTTGGATCAAGACCAACAATATAGTAATTTTTATCATTGTGATAAAAAAGAGGAGGAAATTCATCCCAGGATGAATGGAAAATTATTTCTCCTTCTTTAGTGTTTTCTTTTAAAAATTCTGAAACATTTTTGAATTTATTAACCGGCCAGCCACCAGAAAATTCTTTAATTTTTTCTTGCCAAACATTTTTTAAGAAAGAATTTCCCGCATAAATAAAAATTGTGAAAACAAAAACTCCTAAAATAGCACTCATTAGATTATAAGGAAATTCTTTTAGATTTTTAAATTGAGAAAGATAAAGTTTCCAAGGAAATTTTTTAAAAAGGTTATTTAAAGAAAAAGAAGAAAACGAAATTGCTAAAGGAACAAAATATTCAATATTTCTTCTTGATTTAATGGTGTAAAGGAAAAATAAAGATGAAAGAATAAAAAGGGTGATTGCTTTTGTCCTTTGACCAGAAAATGGTAACTTTGATCTTTTAAGAGTTATTAAAAACCAACCAATTGAAACAACCCAAAGAGTAAAAATGAAAAGATTGCTTGAAACTAAAGAAAGAGGATCAAAAGGATACCATTCAGCCCCTACCGGTAAAATATTTTGATAATTTTTTAAACCAATTTTTACAATATGGACAAAGTTAAAATAAAGATTTTGAGGAAAGTAAGGATTTAAAACATGACCTAAAATGACTCCAAAAAAAGAGGATAAAAATAAATAAATATTTTCTTTAACGAAGAAAAGTTTTAAGATCTTTAAATCAAATTTTAAATTTTGGTCAAATATTTTTTTTATCGCCCAAGCAAAAGAGTAGATAATGGTTGAAATCAAAAGAATTGGCCAAGTGTTATAAGATAAAACATAAAGATAAGAAATTATTCCTAAAAGAAGAAAATTTCTTTTAAATAAAAAATAAAGACCTAAAAAAAGGATAATTAAAGCAAAAGATGGGGTTTTGGCTAAATTTAAACGGGTTAAAAATGAAGGGGAGGTTAAAAGGAGAAATGTCCAAAAGAATGGGAATCTGATTTTAAATTTTTTTAAAAACCAATAAAAGAAACAAATAAAAAAAGTAGCGAAAAAGAGAGTGGCTATTTTTATTCCCCAAACATTTCCTAAAAATTTAAAAAAAGGAACAAGAGATAAATGATAAAGAAAATGATGGTCAGAATAATTTTCCGCTAAAATTGTAAAAGGGAGCCAGGGAAAATTTTTTATCAATTTTCCATTAGCTAAAAAAGAGGCAATTTTTGCGTGATAGAAAGAATCAGGACAAAGAAAAGAATAACTAGCTGTTTGAATAAGAGAAAAAAATGAAAAAGAAATAGCCAAGATTAAAAAAATACCAAGATTTGATTTCATAATCCTTTAATTTTTCTTTTTATTAATTCAATATTTTCAACTGGTGTTGGATCAACTTTATTTAAAATTGCTAAATAAAAACTTACCCAATCACCTAAAAGAATTCCAGTCATTATTTCTTCTAATTTATTTTTTCCAATTGAAGGAACGGTTTCAAAAAGCATTTTTTCATTATTCAAAATTTCTTTATAAATAGAAAAAGCTGTTTTTGTCTCCTTCTGATAGAAATCACTTTCCAAAAAAATAGAAAAAATTTCGTCTCTTATTCGCCAAGGATATTCAATTCCAACAATACTGTTATGAAAAAATTCAGGTGCTTCTTCCGCGAAGGCAAATGTTTTTGAGTTTTCATTGAATTCTTTTTTCCACCTTTGAGCCACTGGCCATAAATGTTCTGCGCCAACAATTACTGGGATCCGATCAAAGATTTGATAGGCTAAATATTTAGCAACATTTTCTTGGGTTCTTCTTTCCAAATTAATGATTTTATTAAACTCTTTTAAAATCTGAATGAGGGAAAAAATTTCCTCATCTTTTATTTTTAAAAGATTGATTTTTTTTAAAATGAGAAGGAGAGAAAAAAATAAATAACCAATATTTGCCCTTGATGGTCCTTGGCCAAAAAATTTATAAAAAGGAATTTTTTTCTTTTCTGCCAAATCTATCAATTTTCCACCTCCCGCAATGATAAAAATTTTTGGTTTCTTTTTTAATTTAAAAATTTCATCCAAAAGAGAAAGAATTTCTGATGTTTCACCTGAATAACTTAAAAGAAAAATTAAAGTTTTTTCATTAACAAAAAATGGTAATTTATAATCACCAACAATTTCTATTGGATAAAAAGATTTTTCCTCTGCTATCTTTTTAAAAATTTCAGCCACAATTCGATCGCAGCCCATGCCACAAATTAAAACATTTTCTATTTTCTGATAAGAAAGAGTAGGTATTTCTTTTTCTTCTTTTAAAACCTTTTCTAATTGCTCCGGCAATTTTTCTATCAATTCAGCTAAATTTTCCTGGTCAACCTCTTTTATTTTTTTAAGATCATCCAAGATTGTCATATTTTAATTTTACCAAATTTTTAAAATCTGTCTATTGAAAAAAAGAAAAATTTGAATATAATAAAATGTATGTCTGGTCATAGTAAATGGGCAAAATTAAAACATGTCAAAGGAGTTCTTGATGCAAAAAAAGGAGCTCTCTTTAGTAAACTTTCCCATTTAATTGCTGTCGCTGCCAGAGAGGGTGATAATCCAGAGACAAATTTTAAATTAAGAATTGCCATTGAGAAAGCAAAGAAGGCAAATATGCCAAAGGAAAACATTGAGAGGGCAATTTTAAGGGGGAGTGGAAAGATTGAAGGGGCGCAAATAGAAGAAGTTCTTTATGAAGTTTTTTTACCAAAAGGAGTTGCTTTAATTATTGAAGCCTTAACCGATAATAAAAATAGGACAACTAACAATTTAAGAAGAATTTTAAATAAATATCAAGGAAATATTGCCTCTGCTGGGTCTGTTACTTGGATGTTTGAAAGAAAAGGAATTTTAAAAATAACCGATCTTTCTCAAATTAAAAATTTTGGTTTAGAAAATTTTGAATTAAAAGTTATTGATTTGGGAGCGGAAGATATAGCTGAAGAAAAGGATGAAATTTCAATCTACACAAAACCAGAAAATCTTCAAAAAGTGAAAGAGGAATTGGAAAAAGAAGGATTTAAAATTGATTACGCTGAAATTGAATGGTTTGCTAAAAATCCAATTGAAATTGATGAGGAAACTCAAAAGAAAATAGATCAGCTTTTCAACGAACTTGATGAGGATCCGGATATTAGCGATTATTTCACTAATATAAAATAAATTTATGGTGATTTTAGGAATTGATCCTGGTTTAGCTAAAATTGGTTATGGGATAATAAGATTTAAAAAAGATAAGCTTTCTTTAATTAAAGCAGGTTGTTTAAAAACTTCATCAAAAATTTCTTTTGGGGAAAGATTAAAGATAATTTATAAAGAGATAAAAAAGATAATTAAGAAATATAAACCAAACTTTGTGATTTTAGAGGAATTATTCTTTGCTAAAAATGTAAAAACCGCTTTTAAAGTTGGCCAGGTAATGGGAATAATTAATTTAGCAGTTCAAGAAGAAAAAATTCCAGTTTTTCAAATCACCCCCCTTCAAGCGAAAATGGCTTTAACTGGCTATGGAAGAGCTTCAAAAAAACAGGTTCAGAAAATGGTTCAAACTTTGCTTAATCTTAAAAATTTACCAAAACCAAAAGATACATCAGATGCTTTAGCGGTAGCAATTTCTTCAGTAAGAATGATTAATAAAAAATATGAAATATAATTTCTCAAAAATTGAAAAAAAATGGCAAAGATTTTGGGAGAAAGAAAAACTTTTTGAAGCAAAAGATTTTTCAAAAAAGAAGAAACTTTATCTTTTAGTTGAATTTCCCTATCCATCATCTGATGGTCTTCATGTTGGTCATGTGAGATCCTATACTGCTTTTGATATTATTGCCAGAAAAAGAAGAATGGAGGGTTTTAATGTTTTATATCCAATGGGTTGGGATGCTTTCGGTTTGCCAACAGAAAATTATGCTTTAAAAACAGGGCTTCATCCGAAACTTATTACCAAAAGAAATATAAGAAATTTCAAAAGGCAATTAAAATCTTTAGGTCTTTCTTTTGATTGGTCAAGAGAGATTAATACTACCGATCCTAACTATTATAAATGGAGTCAATGGATCTTTTTAAAACTTTTTGAAAATGGTTTAGCTTATAAAAAAGAAATGCCAATTAATTGGTGTCCTTCTTGCAAAATTGGTTTGGCTAATGAGGAAGTAATTGATGGAAAATGTGAAAGATGCGGAACAAAAGTAACAAGAAAAAGAATTTCTCAATGGCTTTTAAAAATTACTAATTTTGCTGATCGTTTGATTGAGGATTTAAAAACTGTTGACTATTTAGAAAAAATAAAAATTCAACAGATAAATTGGATTGGAAAATCAGTTGGCACAAAAGTGAAATTTAAAATTGATAACTCTTCAGATTTTATTGAAGTTTTTACCACCAGAGTTGATACCATTTTTGGCGTCACTGCTTTAGCGGTTGCCCCTGAACACGAAATTATTTTTAAATTTAAAAATCGAATTTCAAATTTTTCAGAAGTTGAAAAATATATTTCTGAGGCGGAGAAAAAATCTGATTTGGAAAGATCTGATTTAGCTAAAGAAATAACTGGAGTTAAAATAGAAGGAATTTCTGCCATTAATCCTATTAATAATCAAAAAATTCCTATTTTTGTTGCTGATTATGTTTTACCCTATTATGGTGGCGGAGCGGTCATGGTTGTTCCCGCTCATGATGACCGTGATTATCAATTGGCAAAAAAATATCATCTGCCAATTATTGAAGTTGTCGCGGGGGGAGATATTTCAAAGTCTGCTTTTACTGAATATGGAACCTTAATTAATTCCTCAATTTTTAACGGTTTAAGATCTGAAGAAGCGATAGAAAAAATTACTCAATATTTAAAAGAAAGGGGTTTGGGTGAAAGATCTATTCAGTATAAACTTCGCGATTGGATTTTTTCAAGACAACATTATTGGGGCGAACCAATACCTTTAATTTTTTGTGAGAATTGTAAAAAAAGAATTGAAAGTGGAAAATATTCTAAAAATGAATTTTCAAAGGGAGAATTGTTAAATCCTGGCTTTATTGCTGTCCCAGAAGAAAAATTACCGGTTAAACTTCCCTATGTTAAAAAATATCAACCAACAGGAACAGGTGAGTCACCTTTAGCTAAAATCAAGAAATGGGTTAAAGTAAGATGTTTTAAGTGCGGTTCTTTAGCCAAAAGGGAAACTGATACGATGCCAAATTGGGCTGGCTCAAATTGGTATTATTTAGGTTATTTAATGAAAAAGGTTTCTAAAAATTTGGCCTTCCCAATTTCAAGGTATGAAAAAGTTTTTAAGTATTGGATGCCAGTTGATTGGTACAATGGCGGAATGGAGCATGTTAATTTACATTTATTATATTCAAGATTTATTTACAAATTTTTATTTGATCTTGGTGTAGTTTTCACTCCTGAACCTTATAAAAAAAGAACTGCCCATGGAGTTGTTTTAGCAGAAGATGGTTTGAAAATGAGTAAAAGCTTAGGTAATGTGGTTAACCCTGATGAAATTGTTAAAAATTATGGGGCTGATACTTTAAGAATTTATGAAATGTTTATGGGACCATTTGATCAGGCAATTGCTTGGAATAGTAGAAGTTTAATTGGTTGTTTCAGGTTTTTGAATCGCATCTGGAATTTGCAAGATAAAGTTTCAAATAAAGTTAAAAATCAAAAATTAAAAAAATTAATTCATAAAACAATTAAAAAAGTTTCTGAGGATATAGAAAATTTAAAATTTAATACCGCTGTTTCTGCCTTAATGATTTTAGTTAATGAAATGGAAAAGGAAGAAAAAATTGATAAAAAAGATTGGGAAATATTTTTGAAATTGATTTCTCCCTTTGTTCCCCATTTAGCTGAAGAGTTATGGAGTAAAATTGGTCATAAAAAAAGTATTTTCTTGGAAAAATGGCCGAAGCCAGATTTGAAATTGATTGAAGAGGAAAAATTTGAATTGGTCATTCAAATCAATGGTAAATTTAAAGATAAAGTTGAGGTCTCAATTGATATTTCAGAAGAAGAAGCTAAAAAATTGGTTTTAGAAAGAGAAAAAGTAAAAAAATACCTCATGGGGAAAAAGATTAAAAAAGTCATTTTTGTTCCTAAAAAACTCATTAATTTAGTAATTGATTAATATGAAAATAAAAGAAATTTGTCGGAAATTTAAAATTGTACCCCTTAAAAAAAGGGGGCAAAATTTTTTGATAAATAAAAGGATTTTAGAAAAGATTTTAAAGGTGGCAGAAATTAAAAAAGATGATACAATATTAGAGATAGGGGCTGGTTTTGGAAATTTAACCGAAGAGCTGGCGAAAAAGGCAAAAAAAGTCATAGCGGTAGAAATTGATAAAAAATTAATTGAATTTCTTAAGGAGAAATTTAAAAACAAGAAAAATGTTGAGATAATTGAAGGAGACATTTTAAAAATTTCAGTTCAAAATCTTTTAAAAGAAAATGATTATAAATTGGTGGCTAATCTTCCTTATTCTATTACTGGCGCGGTCCTTAAAAAATTTCTTACTCAGGAACCAAAACCAAAGGAAATGGTTTTAATGGTTCAGAAAGAAGTGGCGGAAAGGATTGTTGAAAAAAATAAAAAAAGGAGTATAATTTCATTGATGGTCAATTTCTATTCTTTCCCAAAGATTGTTTGTTATGTTTCAAAAAATAATTTCTGGCCAAGACCAAAAGTTGATTCAGCTCTTCTTAAAATTTCCAAAATTAAATCAATAAAAATTGATCCAAACTCATTTTTCAAATTAATTAAAAAGGGGTTCTCAAATCCAAGAAAGCAATTGATTAATAATTTAGCCCAGCTTGTTGAAAAAGAAAAAATTAAAAAAATCTTTAAAAATTTAAAAATTGATCCTCAAATAAGAGCGGAAGATTTAAATTTAAAGGATTGGTTTAAAATTTATCAAAAATTTCAAAAATATTTATGAAAAAATCACTTCTTTTCTTAATCATTTTTTCAATTCTTATCATTCTTTTTAGCTATTTTCAAATTAAAGAAAAAATTCAAGGCCCTTTTCGCCTTAGCCAACCAAAAACAGAATTAACCAATGAAGAAATTGAGCGGATTTTAGCGGAAAAAGATACAGATAATGATGGTCTTTCTGATGCTGATGAAATCTTTAAATATAAAACAAGTATCTACTTGACAGATTCTGATTCTGATGGTTATAATGATAAGGAAGAAATTGAAGCGGGTTCTGATCCGATTAATCCTGAGTCAACCCCTTTACATAAAGTCGTAGAAAGAAAAGAAATAGAAATAAAGATACCGGAAAAAGAGCCAACGCCCGATGAAATTAGAGAATTTCTTATTAAAGCTGGCCTTGATAAAGAAATTGTGGATAAAATAGATGATGAAACTTTAAAAAAATTGTATAATGAAACTGTAAAAGAAACAGGGGTAAAGCCAGAAGAATTAGTGGCTGGTGGTTTAAAAGGGATAGATTTTTCAAAAATTTTAAAAGAAAAAGCATCTTCAGAAAATATTAATGAACTCGAAAATTTAACCCCTGAGCAAATTAGACAACTATTAATTGCTAGCGGAGCGGATCCAAATCTTCTTAACCAAATTGATGATCAAACTTTAAAGACTCTGTTTTTGCAAGCCATTAAGCAAAGTTTTTCCCCTCAATTATTACCTTGAAATATAATCAGCATTAATAAATAATAGGGACTGTCCCTATGGAAAAGGACAAAAAATTTGTGAAAGGATTAATTTTTGGAGGAGTGATACTTTTAATAGTTGCTCCTATTTTATTTTTACCAAAACCAGTTCATGCCCAATGGTTGACAACTGATATTCCTCATTTGATGATGCAAGTTGGTAAATGGATTGGTGAACAAGGTTTGAGGCTTTTGGATATTGCTTACCGCCAAGGAGCAGCAATTTTTTTCAAAAATGTTCTTCCTGAATTTTTGAATCGAGTTGCTGTTGAAACAGCAACTTTTATCGGTAGCGGATTTAAAGAAGGAAAACCACTCTTCTTTTTTGAAAAAGACTATTGGAAAAAATTAGGAGATTCAACAGCTGGAGAATTTTTAGATCGGGTGGCTAAAGATTTTATCGGACAAGGACTTTGTGAACCAATTGATCCAACAATAAAATTAAACATTCTTCTTTCCTTACCTGTACCCAAACCACCTCAACCATTTGTTCCAGAAGCAAGATGTTCTTTCTCAGATATTAAGAAAAATTTAAGTGAGGCAGCCAAAAAACAAATTGCTCAAATCTCTATTAGAATTCAAGAGGGGCCAGCAAAATTTTCTGTTCAACTTAAAACAATGATTGATATTGGCAAGTTTGCCCCTCCTGTTGCTAAGTTAATAAAAGACAGTATGGATACCTTTGACAAACTAAAGGAGAAGATTGACGAATATGGAAAGTTAATTAATGGAATTGCTGAAAAAGCTAAAGAATTACAAATGGGTACCGCTGAAAGTATTTTAAAATTAAATGAAGCAGAGCTCAATAAATTGGAAAGAGAAATCGGGCTTTTGGCTAATGATTTTGAAGGGCAATCTAAAAAATTAGAAGAGATCTTTAAAGAATGTTCAGGATTATCAGTTAGTGCATTTTGCTCTCGAGAGAATTGTTACTCATTTTGTCCTAGGGGAACTATCGGCTATGAATGTGGTGATCCTACTTTTAAACAGTGTCAGGAAAAATTTAATGAAAATAAAAAATGGTATGAAGAAGCAATTAGTCAGTATAATGACCTTCTTTTGTCCTATGCTACATTAAAAGAAAATAAAATAAAATTAGCCAATTTACCCTCTGTTCCTGCGGGTAAAATTCTTGAGGATTTTCAAAAAAAACTTTTACCCGAGGCAAATCCTTTAGGACAAATCGGTGTTTTAGCCTCTAAAATTAAAAGTAAAGTTAGTGAAATAGTAGAAAGTGAGAAATTTCAGCAAGCTTTAAGAGGAGAATGGAAGGCGCCAGAGTCGATAATTTCTGGGATAGCCAAATATCCAGGGGGTATCACAGAAGAACAAGCTAGAGAAATGGTTAGAAGTGGGACCGCTTCCGAAAGAGTTTATACCGGCGTGGCGATAGCTGATGCTATCGGTCTTTTTGTTAATACTTTATCAGCTAAGCTTCAGCGAACATTAATGAATATTGGAATGAATATTTTAGGTGGTCAAGAGAAAACAATTTCTATTGGAAAAACTTGGGAAGAACTTTTTAAAAAAGCAGGTCAACAACCACCTGGTACTTTAGGTGGTGGTGGAGTAGGTGGTGGAACAGGTGGAGGAACAGGTCCCGTAATAAGAGGTGGATATGCTGAAAGTCCTCTTCCACGACCAAAACCAGAAGAAATAAAAGCAATTTATGCTGAGGTTTTAACCACACCAATAAAAAAAGGAGAAATTATTCGGTTAGTTGATGAGTTTGCTCAATGTCCTTCTGATCCTCGATTTACTCTGCCCAATCAATGTGTAATTGACACCGCCTTTGCTCAAGCGATTGAACAGGAATTGACCATTGAAGAAGCAATGAAGAAAAATCTTTTACATCCTGAATGGTATGTTGGTAGTCCTAACACAATTGATACAAAGCGTGATTTTGCCTCTCGTTATTCTTTAACCAATGCGAGAATTTTAGTTCGGGCAGGAATAATGCCTTTAGGTTTTGAGATTGCCGCTGAAGAAGCAACAAGAATCGGAGAAGCAACAGGGCAGAAATTTACTTTAAAAGAAATTGTTGATGGATTTAATCAAGCCGGTAAAGACGGAAAATGTGGGACCCGTTGTGGTAATGATAAAGTGTGTGGAAATTCTGATGATGATGTTGATGAAAGTCCATTCTGTAATCTGGTTAATCCAAAATGGAGATTAAAAAGCTTTCCCGCTTTATGTGAATTAATTGGTTATACCGCTATTCCTCAACCAAACAGTGCCGAAAGACAAGAGGCTTGTTTACAATGGCGAACTTGTACCGGTGAAAATGAAGATGGAACATGCCATACCTTTAATTATTGTACTGCTTATAGAAATTCTTGGCGCTTTAATGCAGATCGTTGCGAAGCGCAATATGATTCTTGTCAACTTTACACTCGAACAAGAGATAAGGCTAAATTTGCCTTTTTGGAAAAAACTTTAGATAAAAATTGTGATGCTAATTCAGTTGGTTGTACCTGGTATTGTCAAAAATACAATCCTCAATTAGGAAACTCTGGAATGTGGAGTTGTGCTGGTCCAGGCAAAAAATATTCTCAATGTACTTTATCAAATAAATGTACTTTATCAAATGGTTGTCCTTGTCCAAGTGAAACTAATCGTCTTTGTGTTGTCCCTAATGGTTCTACTTATTGCTTTTATGAAGAAAATGATCCTTATAATGTTATTTTCTTCAATCGTTTAGTTGAAAGTTGTGATAAAAATTCTGAAGGTTGTACTCAATTTATCAGAACCAAAGAAAATTTAGGAACAAATCTATTACCTAATGGCTCTTTTGAAAACTATACCGGAGAGGAAACTAACCCAAATGTTTTAGGTTGGCAATTTTCAACTGGCGAAGCTCCACCAGCCAGAACCGGAAAATTTGTCTTTAATGAAGCAAAAGCCTATTCAGGAAAAATTTATGCTTTATTTACTGAATTAGGAACTTTACTTCCTGATTCTTCAATATTCCCCAACATTTATTTTTTGAAAGACACAAAATATACCATCTCCTTTTATGTTAAAAACGAAGATCAAAATAATGATCGGAATTTAACCTTTAAAATTGAAGGTACTAATATAAGCAAAACCTGGACTATCAATAAAAACTCGGATTGGCAATTTTTATCCTTTGAATTCAATTTAGAACCTGAATCCGGTATAGTCTCTCCAATTTCGATTAATGGAATAAGATTTATCTCAAGTGGAGAAAATTTAGCCTTAGATAATTTACAACTTGAAACAGGCAGTGTTTCTTCTTATAAAGAATATGGAACAGTTAATAATATCTATTTAAAGAAAGCGCCTGAATGGATGAAATGTTATGATGATGATTTAAACAATGATGATCCAAATTGTATAAATTTTGTTAAAAAATGTAGTCAAGCAGATGTTGGTTGTGAAAAATATACCCCAGTTTTTCCTGGTCCTTATCTTCCCGCGGTTGCCAAAGAAAAAGATTTTTGTCCTGCTGAATGCGTTGGCTATGAATACTTTAAAGAAAAGCCAACTAATTTTTATCCGGAAGATGAAGCCTCCTTTATTCCCAAAACCGCCAGAACTTGTCCTGCTTCAGAAGTTGGTTGCGAAGGTTTTACTAATTTAGAAGAAGTGGCAAGAGGTGGTGAAGGTCGAGAATACTATTCATTTTTAAGGGCTTGTCAGAAACCAGATGGAGATTGTGCTTACTTTTATACCTGGATTGGTTCAGAGACAAAGGGTTATGAATTAAAAAGATATTCTTTAAGGAAAAAAACAGATGGGACACCATTTGAAATTTTTGATAAAGAAACAGCAGAAAGAATTTGGGGTAAATGTGAAAATGCGGAAGATGCGAGAATTAATCCTTATTGTAAAGAATTTTATAATGAAGCAGGTAATATCTCTTATGTTCTTTATCCAAATACTGTTGTTTGTACTACCAATTGCGTAAGATTAAGAAAGAATAAACCAATTTCCCCAGCTTATTGTTGGCCAAATCTATTTGAAGACAAAAATCCAGTGAATAATAGACCAATTATTCCTGGTCTTTCTTATGTTGGTAATGAAAATGAAGGTATTTGTACTTTCATGGCTGATTTAAGTGAAAGTGTTAAATGTTCTGCCAGCAATGAAGGTTGTAGAGAATATAAAGGAAACAATGCTAATAATATAAAAATTTCTTTCTTTGATGATTTTGAATACGGAAGTTATTATCCCTGGGAGAAAATTGAAGGTTCAGACCTTTCCTATACTAATGAATCAATTTACTTTGGTGGTCATTCTTTAAAAATTACTCCCTCAACAACTGTCCCACCACCTCAAGGTCAAAGTCTTTTGATCAAAAAAGTTAATGCCCAAGTTATTACCTCATTTGGTGCTCAAAGACCAGTTTCTAATCTTGTTTTTCAAAATCGTTCTTATTTAGTGAGCTTTTTAGTGAAACCAACAACATTTAATCAATCAATAAGTGTTAAATTTACTTCAACTGACGCCATTAATATTTCTTTAGGAAAAGAATGGCAACTTATCAATGTTGGTCCATTTTTCTTTACTTTGCTTCCATCTCCTGATGAAAAATTAATTATTTCAAGCAATAATGCATTTTACCTTGATAATGTTCAAGTTAAAGATACTGGTTCGCTTTATCTCATTAAAGATTCATGGTTTACTCCCTACTCTTGTGATAATGAATTTAATGATCCTTATGGAAAAAAATGTGGGGGGAGAGAAGATGAGCCAAAAAGATGTCATCTTGGAGCAATGATTGGTTGTAATGCTTACCGGGATAGGGAAAACAAAATCTATTATCTAAAAAGCTTTTCAAGACTTTGTCAGGAAGAATTTGTTGGTTGTGAAGCTTTAATTAATACTCACAATTCAACCTCACCATTTAAAGAAGAATTTAATAGGGGCGCTCCATCAAATGATGAAGTTTTAGTTCCAGCGGATGAACTGGAATATTTAGTTTTTGATAAGAAATTTTCTTGCAATTTAAATGATAAAGGTTGTCAAAGATTTGGCCTTCCTCATCTTGTTAATGATAAACCAACTATTTATGAAGACGTTTATTTAAAAAACAATCCTGATTTATACGAGAGCAGACCAATTCTTTGTCAGGCTAATCAATTAAATTGCGAAGAATTTACTGTCGCTGGTGGTGGATCTGTCTACTTTAAAGATCCTGGTGAAAAATTATGTGAATGGAGAGAGAAAACAGGTGAAAGGGAAGCAGGATGGTATAAAGTTGGTACTAATTTAGCTTGTTATCCTGATTATAAGAAAGGATTTTATTATGATATTAGATACTTTGGCGATCCTCATTATCAGGGTTATGCTGGTTTGTGTCCTGAAAAGGAGGCCGGCTGTAGTAAATTTACTGATCCATTATCTACTGCCCAGATGAATTATATTCAAAACGGAGGTTTTGATGAAATCTCTGAGGATCTTTCTAAAGGACCTGCTAAATATTGGGTCTATGGAAGGGAAGGTTGTGATAGCACTTATTGTAAAAGAGTAGAAAATGAAGGGAGTCCACAACCAAGTCTTTTGATAGATGTTGATTACGACAATAATCAACCCGGCCCTCAACCACGACCAATTCCACAGAATAGTGTCCGCTTAATTTACAATGTCTATCAAGAAATCAAAGTTGAAGAAAAAGCAGGTCAAAGTTATCTTTTAGAATTTGAGGGGAAAATTGATTCTTTGGCTAATTTCAATGAAGCTGGCGCCTTGGTTCAATTAACTTATCAAGGTGCAAAAAGCGTTGGGGAATGGAATGAATGTCCTGAAGGATCTTCTCCTGAATGTGATTGGTGGCAGGATTACAGAAGTAATTGTCAAACCGAATCAGGTTGTAGAAATTGGCTTAGAAAGTATCCTCCTGCTCAACCTTACAATTGTCAGTTTAATCGAAGGGATCCAGGTCGTTGTATCGCTTGGATGATTGAGGCTGGTTTTAAGCCATGGGCTAATGGTGATGGTTTAAGTGATTGGGCAGCCAACTTTGAATATGGTTATATAACTTCAACAAGAGTTAATCTTGATCCTAAAAAGCAAGGATGGCAAAAGGCTTCTTTAATGATTGAATCAGGTGGCGATCTTAATCCCAGAGGCCTACCCCTTAAATCAGTTTTTGTTCATGCTATCTTATCACCACCAAGATGGGACAGTTGCGATTTAGGAAACAATTCAGAATGTGATAATCCATGGCCCAGCAATGGTCAACCACCCTGGAAATGCTGTTCAGCTGCCGGTAAAGTTTATTTTGATAACTTTCAATTAAGACCATTTGAACCCTATTACTTACTTGATAACTATAAATTAGAAAAAGGCGCTTGTAATGGATTGGTTTCTTTGGAAGAGGGTTGTGTTTTATTCAGAGATGAAAAAATAAAAGAAAATTATTATAACTCCATTGCTACCTATGCCAAATCAAAAGATTTAAAAGGTGCTTTAGTTAAACCAGTTGATTGCAGTAAACCACCCTTTAATTTACCTCCAACTCAAACCCAACCAAGCAGAGGAATAAGTTGGCTTAAAAAAATCTTTTCTTTCCTCTTTAAAACAGCCACTGCCCAAACACAAACAACAGCCACAATTCCAAGTTGTGATGATCCACCTTACAAAGATACCGATTATTGTAAATATTGTTTTGCCAATGGTCAAACAAAAAATGATACAAACCTCATTTTGAAAGTTTCTTCAACCAGAGTTTGTGGCGAATGGTTACATTGTGAAAAATTTGAAAAAATATGGCAAAAAGAAATTAATGACTATATTGAAATCTGTAAAAGTGGTTCCCGTTGTCGGCGTCAAATTGGTCAAGGCAAAGAATCGACCTGCGCTGAAATAGTTCAAACACCTAATGAAGTTTTAACCAAACAAAAATATCAAGAGCGAGATATAAGTTGGTTTGGTTTAGAGCCAGCAGGTTTTTCTTTATACGAAATGCGACCGCTAGAACATTTATCTTCTGCCACTTACAATATTATCTTTGAAAACACTTCCATTCCTGGTCAAATGGTTTTAACTTCTTTTACCCGCGATAATTTAGGCAATACCAGAGAAGAAGGAGTGACTAAGACTGGCTGTAAAACAGATAGCGATTGTCCGGCTGGGGCTATTTGCGCTACTGGCTGTGGTGGATATTGTGTAGAGAAGCAATCGGGGCAGGGGGGAAATTGTTCATCATATACATCCGAAGAGCAGTGTAGGAGCGACAATAATTGTAAATGGATAGCCCCGTATGGCTACTGCCCATCGGACGCAACATCATGTGATGGTCAATGCAAAAAAGATGGAAAAATATTTGGTCGCTGTGTTATTCCTTTAACCACTCAGGCCTATCCAGAAAAAGATGCCCCATTTAGACCTCAAGCTTCAGAAATCTTTCCAAATATTAATGTTTGTGAAAGAGGAGTAATAGATTGTAGTAAGTTTAATACCAAAGAAGAATGTGAAGCTCCAAAGATAAAGATCAATGGTAGGGATGTATCATTATGCTACTGGAATAAGGTAAGCGACAACCAAAATGACCAAACTTATGAGTGTCTTGTATATTGTGGTATTTTCCAAGATCAACAGAGTTGTGAAAGATATAAAGAATTTCATGGCTGTACTTGGTGGGAGAATAGGTGTGTTACTATAAGAGAGTGGAATGACCCGCAGGGGCAGAAGCACCAGAATGGTTGCGCCCGTTTTGATAATGAAGAAAAGTGTCTTAATGAGTCCTATGGAGCCTGTTGGTGGTGGAACGGAGGCGGGGGGGTGGAGCGCGGATGTTATGAAAGATGTTGTAATTGTATTGATAAAGTTTATTGTGATGGTGATCCAAGAATTCCTGATCATCCTAATTGCGGCTTGGATCCTATTCTTAATCGCTGTCGAGTCACCTATCCAGTCGTTATTGAAAAAGATGAAGAAGAACCATCCTGGAATTATTTCGCCTGTCAGATCAGTTATCGGAAAGCCGAGTATGGTACGGGTGGTCAAATCAAAAAATATTTTAACATTTCTCCACTAGAACTAACAAGTTGGCCCGGTGTTTGTATGGCTGGTGATAAAGAAAAAATCGGAAAGATATGTCAATATGATACTGACTGTGGTAAAGATACTGGCCACTGTGCTCTTTTAACAAAAGAAACAATTTATCGTGCTCGTAATAATTTCTGCTTACTTCAGGATACTTCAAGACCAAAAGATAAAAACGGTAAAGAAGTCATCAATGCTTGTTTAATTTGGTATCCATTTATTCGTATTTTACAACCAATTGTAGAAACTAGATCAGCTACTGGGGTTAGCGCCACCACAGCCACACTCCATGGTTTTCTAAGTAGCTTAGGCGCAGCTTCAGCAGCCAAAGTTTGGTTTGAGTATGGAACAGACCCACAAAATCTTATAAAAGTAAAAAATCCTGACGGATCCGACTGGGAACAACTAATAAATTTTCCTGGTACTTCCTTTAATTATACATTCCCACTCCATAGGCTTTCTCCTAACACTACTTATTATTTCCGCGCTGGAGCGGAAAACGTTCACGGCTCTTCTTATGGAAATGTTTTGTCCTTTACCACCACCGAGAGACCACCCTTTGATTTTACGCTTAGTTGTGATCCTTCTCAAGACTTGATACCACCAGGAAATAACACTACATTTACTTTAAAGGTAGAAAATGTTCCAAGCGAGGCAGAAAGACAAACAGTGACCTTTAGTTTTTCAGTTCAACCTCCACAAGATGGAAATGCTAATGATATAACTTTTAACCCAGCTCAACCATCATGTAGTGCCGGCAATGGACAAACAAGTTGTAATGTAACTGTCACTGTTTCTGCCTCAGGAAATGCCCAAGTTGGCGATTATCAAATCACTATCACCGGAACAGCTCCCAATGGAAAAGGCGGAAATGTTTCTAAAAGCACTATCTTCACCCTGACCGTAGGTGGGGTGTGTGAGGGGACACAGAAGAGTTGTTGGGAAAATAGTGATTGTACAAGACAAGATGAAAGAGGCAATAATGTTCAATTTTCTTGTATAGATGCTAGGGAAGGAAGATGCCAGTACGCCCAGCATATATCGTGTAAAGATGATAACACATGTAACTCAATTTCCTGCCGCGGAGATTGTGAGCAGGTTGGTAATAAGTGGAAATGCCCGCCCTGTCCACAGAAGGATTGCGTTTGGGATGAGACAGAACGAAAGTGGGTATGCCCAGGAGAAACAGCTGGGCAATGTATAAATGCTCAACCGGGTAGATGTGGTCAACAAGCACCAGGGCCTGAGGTACCATATCCTTGTCTAGAGTACGGCGGATTATACTGTTGGTCTGAGCGTCCAGACCTCTGTTGTCCACTTAATATGGGGTGTACTGCTTATCATTGAAGAATAAAAATTAAAGATAAAAAAAAAATTAAAAATAAAATAAGTTTTTTGAAATAAACAAAAAAGGAGGTCCAATGAAAAACAGAACTGCAATCTTGGTTTTTTTTGCTCTTTTCCCCCCGTTATTTGGACAGATGGGGTGGTATTGTGCCACTGACTCTGCTGACTGGTTACCGAGAGTTTCTTTTGCCTCTGTTGTTCATGATAGCAAAATGTGGATTCTAGGCGGAGACAGTGATAGAGAGAGATTTAATGACGTCTGGTACTCGACCGATGGCATCAACTGGACCTGTGCTACTAATTCCGCTGCTTGGTCGCCAAGATGTGGACACGTCTCTCTCGTTTACAACAACAAGATTTGGGTCATGGGCGGAGTAGATAGCTCCTCTTCCTTCAAAAACGACGTCTGGTACTCGACCGATGGCATCAACTGGACCTGTGCTACTAATTCCGCTGCTTGGTCGCCAAGATACAAATTTGCTACCCTGACCTACGATAATAAGATGTGGATTATGGGTGGAAAAAACACTTTCTTCTTCTTCAAAGACGTCTGGTTCTCAACTGATGGCGTCAATTGGTCATGTGCTACTAATTCTGCTGAATGGGGGGGGTACGAGGGAAGATTCTCTTTTCCCTGTGTTAGCTATGATAATAGGATGTGGATTGCTGGTGGTTATTGTAATGGTACTCCGATGAATGATGTCTGGTATTCCTTCAATGGGAGTCACTGGTTGCGCGCCACCTCCTCCGCTGCTTGGTCGCCAAGATATGGACACGTCTCTCTCGTTTACAACAACAAGATTTGGGTCATGGGCGGAGTAGATACTACCTATTCTTTCATGAACGACGTCTGGTACTCAACCGGACTTGGCATCGAAGAAACGCAGACACTTACTCAACCCGCTTCTCTAACTCCTACCATTATCCATTCCTCCCAATTTTTCCAGCAACTCATCAAGCAACCCAGCGTCTTACTCAACATCAGTGGTCGGAAGATTGCCGATCTGAAACCCGGCGCCAACAACATCCGACATCTCAAATCCGGCATCTACTTCCTCTTACCGCAGATAGTGGATAAAAAACACAGACAACAGAAAATAGTCCTTATTAACTAAGCGCGCCGAAGGCGCGCCAACCAAGGGGGCGGGCTCAAAAGCCTCGCCCGCCCCTCCCTTCATCAAAAACTCCTTACATATCTTTTTCTTTGACAATCATTTCTAATTATCTTTTCTCTGGTATCCATTCTCAAATCTTTTAGCCCCAAATGTTAAAACACAACCAGCTACTTTTACTGCGACAACCGCTACTCTTTATGGTCTTTTATCCGATTTTGGTGCCAGTTCTTCAGCTGTTGTTTGGTTTAAATACAAAAAAGAAAGTGAAGGAAATTGGCAAGAAACAGAGAAAGAAACTAGAACTCAACCAGGCGAATTTCGTGCCACAATTACTGGCTTAACTCCTGAAACAACATATCAATTCCAAGCCTGCGCCAGCCATCCTGGTGGAGAAAATGAAAACTGCGATAACCCATTAGAATTTATCACCAAATCTAGACCACCCTTTGATTTTACGCTTAGTTGTGATCCTTCTCAAGACTTGATACCACCAGGAAATAACACTACATTTACTTTGAAGGTAGAAAATGTTCCAAGCGAGGCAGAAAGACAAACAGTGACCTTTAGTTTTTCAGTTCAACCTCCAGAAAACGGAAATGCTAATGATATAACTTTTGATCCAACTCAACCATCATGTAGTGCCGGCAATGGACAAACAAGTTGTAATGTAACCGTCACTGTTTCTGCCTCAGGAAATGCCACACCTGGCGATTATCAAATCACTATCACCGGAACAGCTCCCAATGGAAAAGGCGGAAGTGTTTCTAAAAGCACTATCTTCACCCTGACCGTGGGCGGAAGGTGTGTAAAAAGGTCTGGATGTTTTACTGATGATGATTGTAAAAGAAATCAGCAGCAGACATTTACTTGCGAAGATGAAAATTTAGGGACGTGCTCTCTTAGTGGGTCAACTTGTCCGCCTGATGGTAACTGCCCTGCCATTGATTGTGGAAGTTGCGTATGGGACCCAAAGAAAGGCTACTACTGTAATAATCATAGTGGTTGTTCTGCAAGCGGATGTGAGATTGGGGAGGGTTGCGGAATTCAATCTCAGACATGTCAAGGACGTAGCCCAGGTACTTGTACTACACCCCAACCCAATGTTTGTGTTAATGACGATGATTGTCCTGCAACTCATTATTGTGAGTATCCTGAATAGAAATACAAGATGTTTAAAATAAAGATGTATAATTTATAAAAATAAAAACAGTATAATCCATCCGCTTAGAGCGGAGGGATAAGGAGGAAAAAAGGAGGAAAATATGAAAAAGATAATTATTATTTGTTTGATTGTTTTGATTATTTTCTCAGTAATACCAATTGAGGCTGTCGACTGGTTTCGAGCGCCGGATGCTCCCTGGCCGGGAAGAAGTGATCATACCACTCTTGTTTTCCGCGATACCATCTGGCTATTAGGTGGAGCGAGTGCCTGGAGTAGTCCTCTTTTCCTTTTCAGTGACATCTGGAAATCACCTAACGGTTATGACTGGTATCTCGTGACTGATTCTGCTCCCTGGAGTGGCAGAGCTGGTCATACCTGTATTGTTTTTCGAGATACCATCTGGATGTTTGGAGGAATAACTGATACCATTGGGGCATATGCACGTGACATCTGGAAATCACCTAACGGTTATGACTGGTATCTCGTGACTGATTCTGCTCCCTGGCCGGGAAGATGTGGTCATACCACTCTTGTCTTCCGCGATACCATCTGGCTATTAGGTGGAATGACTTCCCATGGTTCAAGACCTGACATCTGGAAATCACCTAACGGTTATGACTGGTTTTTAGCGACCGATTGGCCCGGCTGGATGAGTAGATGTGGTCATACCACTCTTGTCTTCCGCGATACCATCTGGCTATTAGGTGGTTTTCAATTTAATCCTCCTCGAAGTGACATCTGGAAATCACCTAACGGTTATGACTGGTATCTCGTGACTGATTCTGCTCCCTGGCCGGGAAGAAGTGATCATACCACTCTTGTTTTCCGCGATACCATCTGGCTATTAGGTGGAGCTGCCCCTGATAGCAGTGGAAGATGGAGAGGTCTTAACGACGTCTGGTACTCAACCGGTCTCAACGGCGGCGCGATCGAAGAAACCAAACCCTTTACTCAGCTTACCTCACCATCCCCCACTATCATCCGCAGTATCTTCCATCTTCGTATCAACCAACCCAGCACCCTGCTTGACATCTCCGGCCGCAGGGTCGCTACGCTCAGACCCGGCGCTAACGACATCCGACTTCGTTCCGGTATCTACTTCCTTTTAGACGCAGATCAGCGGAGAAAAATTGTTATTATCAAATGAAGCGCATCAACCGGGGGCGGGCTCAAAGCCTCGCCCGCCCCTCCCTAAAAATTGAGTGATATCTACATCAAATCTATCACATATTTCAATTTTAACTTCATGAAATTTTAAAAAGTAACAAAGATCCTTGAAAATTTCTTCTCAAAAATATTTTTGACCCTCCTTCCCACATCAATCTAAAAGTATTATAATATTTGAAGGGAATAAAAAATTCGACAGAAGAAAAAATTAAATAATTTTAAAAACCCTCTCAAAGTATGGGAAAAAATAAAAAATTGATTCTTCCTCTTTGCCTTTTGATTTTTTCTATTGGTTTCCTTTTTCTTTTTCCTAAACCAGTATTTGGAAGCATCGGTTCACTCGTCGCTAATATTATTTCTGCGTTTTTAGAATTAATCTGTAGTTTTTTTGGTCAATTAACTGCTTGGATTATTGGTTTTATTGCTAAGGTTGCTCAATATAATAATTTTGGTAGAACTCAGGTAGTAAATAAAGGATGGGAAATCTTGCGCGATTTGGCGAATATGTTTTTTATTTTAGGATTTTTAGTCATTGCCTTTGCTACAGTTTTAAAAATAGAAAAGTATTCTTATAAAAGACTTTTGTTCCCTTTACTTTTAATGGCTCTTCTTGTTAATTTTTCTCGGACAATTTGTCTATTGGTTATTGATTTTGCTCAGGTAATAATGTTAAGTTTTGTTAATGCATTCAAAGACATCGGAGCGGGTAATTTAGCACAGCTTTTAGGAATTGAAAGCGTTATAACATTAAAAGCACCAGGAGTAGGTGGACAACTGCAACAGACGGGACTATCTGGGTGGGACCTGACCTTAGCTTGGCTTTTGGGTACGGTAATGATGTTTATTGCTTTAGTTGTTTCCTTAATTATTTTAGTGATTTTAATTATGAGAATCATTGCCATTTGGATTTTACTTGTTCTTTCTCCTCTGGCTTTTATTCTTTATATTATTCCAGGTGGTCAGCGATATGTCAGTATCTGGCAATCTAAATTTATTAATCAAGTGATTATTGGACCCATTTTAGCTTTCTTTTTATGGCTTGCTTTCTATGCGGTTCAGCAAGGAAATATAACTCAGGGAATTCCTATGGAAAATTTTGATACTTCAGTAATCAAAGGTGCAGGAGATACCTCAATCGAGGCAGCTAAACCAAATGTTTTTGCTAGTTTTATCGTAGGTATTGGTTTATTAATTGGCGCTTTATTGGCAACACGAGAACTTGGTGTCGCTGGCGCCAGCTTGGCGGGAAAAGGAATTGGATTTTTACAGAAGGTAGGGAAAAAAGCGGTTAAAGCTGGAATAAGACCAATTAAAGGAGCAGTTACTGGTATTAGAGAAAGAATTGAAGCAGCGACCGGTATCACTCTTTCACCTAAAGAATGGATAGAGGGTTATAAGCGAGCCATGGAAATAAGAAGGGAAGCAAGAAAAATGCGAAAACTTGCTGTAGCTCGAGAAAAAGGATGGGCGGTTGGTTCACCAGCAGATTTTTTTCAGCAATATTGGTCTTGGAAAGGTTTAGGGAGACAATTAAGAACTTTTTTCATGCCCCAAAGACTGGGAGAAAAATATAGAAAAGAAGCAGAAAGTCATAGGGAAGAAGCTAAAAAATGGGAGGAGACAAGTAAAAGGTTAACAGCAGAAGAAAAAAATAAGAAGTTAGATAAGTTAGAGGAAGAAATAGAGGCGAAAACTGAAGAGCACAATTATGTTATTACCCAACGAATAGGAAAGGTAATAGATCTTACTCTTCCTGAAAATGTAGAGATGGTTCAAGGATTAATAAAATCTCTGCGAGAAAAAGCAACAGAAATGCGAATAAGAGGGAAAGTAGACTTGGCTGAGAAATATGAATATGATGCTGAAGAGTTAGAAAAAGGAATAAAAGATAAAGAGACTAGATTTGCTATAACAGACAGATTATTTTCAGGCGAAGCTAAAGGTGGAATATTTCGCTGGTTAAATTCTCAACAAGAAAAATTAAAGAACGAACTTAATCAACTTCACAAAACTTATGAGGAGATTAAGAAGGCGCCGACTATTACAGAAAGAATGAGGGAAGACGCGATTAAAAGGGCAGCTGAAGCACGCAAAGCAGCAGAGGAAGCGGAACAAAAAAGAATTGCTTACTCCCCGCAATTTATAGATGCTCGTTTAGAGGAGACAGCTTTAATAGCTAAAGCTTCCCAACGATTAGCTGGTATTTCTGATTACCACACCTTAAATGAGATGGTAAGAGTTGCTCGTGAGAGAAAAGATTGGGCTCTTTTTAGCGCAGCAACAATTAAAAATGCACAAAATTATAATGAAAATGAACAGGCAAATAGTTTGGGTTATACTTCTGATATGAAAGGAATAATGCAAATGTTAAGAGATTTTGGAAAAGCATGTGGAGTTGGTGAACAGGCAATTCTTTCTTTAGCGGAAGAAATTGGACATATTGCTCAACAGACTCATCATTGGCCAGTGGCTAAGTTGGTAAAAATGGAGGGTGGAAGATTTAAAGAATTGACAGAAGAAGAACATGTCTTAGGAGTGGTTTACGAAGCATCAAAGAGAGAGCCAGGTTTGTTAGGAAGAGTAATGAGTAGATTAAGTATCGGTTATGAAGATCCTTACACAAGAAAGTGGCACCCTTTACCAGAAGGTTTACTTATAATAAAACTAATAGAGGAACAGATTGCCCAGAGGCCCCACGAAATAAATCCAAACCTTATTAGTTACGCAGGGCGACCAGAGGTTATAGAAGTTTTAAAGAAAATTGATGTTTTACCACAGGCTCTGGATAATCTAAAAAAACTTGCGAAGACTATGGTGAAAAAAGAAACATTAGTTAACCAAATATTGGAAGATTGGAAGACCTTAAAAAACTACTTTAAGAAGTCACCTTAATATTATAAAAACACTTTTTAAAATATAAAACTATGGATGAAGATAAAAAAATAGAAAATTTAAAGAAAAAATTAGAAGATCCTGAATTTTTTAAAAACACAAAATTAGTGACGGAACATTTTGTTTATTTTGAAGATCCTTATAAAGCAAAAGTTCTTTTGGAAAATATAGAGGGAGTACTTTCAGAAATAAAGAAAAGAGAAGGTGATATTCCTGAATCTTTAAAGAAATATTTAGAATTGATTACTTCTCTTAAAATAGTTGCTTTCCCCCTTCTTTCATCAAAAGAAGTTCTTTCTCTCTTGAAAGAGAAATTATTACTTGCCCTCGATTCAGATTTTCCATTAATTGAAAAAATTAGAAGATTTCTTATTTTTAATTTTTTTTATCCAGAAGAAAGAGATGAATTTAAAAGGAGAATAAGAGAAGTTTTGTTAGAAAATGAAGAAAAAATATCTTCCTCACCATTTAAAAAAGGAAAAGAAGTTGTTCCTTATACTGTAGGGAATTTATTAAGAGATTATAATTCTGTTTTTGGTACAGAAAGAGTAGATAAAATTAAGCAAGCAGAATATTTTGTTAAAAATACAGCTGGTCTTAATGAAAAAGAAAAAGAAATAGTGAGAAAAATTCTTGAACTTTATGAATATTTAAAAATTTCCTCTTTAACACCGGAAGGTTATGAAGGAAGCATTGCAATTAAAGAGAGAGATAAATTAATGGTTTTAAGAGAGGGACGGTTAGAGACAATCGATCCTAAAATTATTAATTTTGTTAAGGAATATTGGCCTAAAGCAGTTAAAGCAATTAATGAGTACTATGCTAGTTTAAAGTCTGAAAAAGAAAAGTCAGATGAGCCAGCCGAACCTAAAGAGCCTAAAAATCTTTTAGAGGAAAAATATTTTGAAGAAGAATCTAAAGGTGATTAAGATATGAATTATCTTGAACAATTTAAAAAATTGCCAAAAGAATTACAGGAGGCTGTTTCTTCTGAGGAAAAAATAAAAGCCCTTGATGAAATTGAAAAAAAATATAATTTGAAATTGGCGAAACTGGTGATTCGGTTAATGATTAAGGATATTTTATGGGACGATTTAGAAAAATTTTTAGAGGAAAACTTTAAATTGACAAATGAGAAAGCAATTGAATTAAAAAAAGAATTGTCTGAAAAAATTTTTAATGAGGTAATGGGCTATTTAAAAGAAATTCCAAAAACCGAAGAAATGCTATCTTTAACAAATACAACTCAACAAAAAGATGAAATTATTGAAGAAATTAAAAAGAAATTTGGTTTAGTTTTTGAAGATGAGATTTTGGAAAAAAGATTTAATAATATTATTGAAAGTTATTTCAAAGAGATAAGAAATGAAATTCAAACAGAAGAAATGCTCTCTCGGTCAAAAAAGATTGGCGGTTTAGAACTTCCAAAAGAGAAAGTAGATGGGATAATGAAAATGATAAAGGAGATCAAAAAAAATTTAGATTCATCATTTATCCAAGAAAAAAAAACTGAAGGAGGGACAATTCTTTCATCTTTTAAGGAATTAAAAGAAGCAATAGAAGAAACTGTTGATTATGAATTGAAAAAAGTAAAAAAAGAGGAGAAAAAAGATGAGATTCCAGTTCAAATTAAAAAACCAATTTCTGATGAAAAAATTGTTGAAGACATTTCTTTTAAACCAAAGGCGGTTGGGCCAATTGAAGAACTAAAAGGAATTGATTTAACTGATTTAAAAAGATGGGGCAAGGATCAAACAATGGAAATTATTTTTGAAAAAATTAATCTTTTAGCAGAGGAATCAATTTTCAAGAAAGCAGAAGCAATTTCTGCCTGGCGATCTTCTCCTTTATTTAACCTTTATTTAGAAATTGGTCAGGAAGCAATCAAGAAGAAAAAAAATTTAAATGAAATAATTGAAGAAAGAAAAAGGCAAAATTTACCAACTTTGGAAATTGATGAATTTGAGGCAATTGTAAACTTGAATAGAAAAATTCGCTTTTAAATTATGCGCTTTGCCATACCCCAATTTATCGACATTGAACCAAAAATTATTGGGCCAATTACCCCAAGACAATTTATTCTTTTAGTTATTGGGGGAGGGACAATTTTTCTCTGTTATAAAATTTTTAGTTTTTGGACATTTTTGATTATCACCCTCTTTTTTCTTTTACCAATTATTATTCTTTTCACTTTCGTTAAAGTTAATGGTCGACCTTTCCACTACTTTGTTTTAGCAGTTTTGCAAACAAGTAGAAGACCAAGTTTAAGGGTTTGGAAAAAAGAAATTGTTTTTGAAAAAGAGGTAGTGATAAAAAAAGAAGAAAAGATTACTCAACCAATCAGAGTTAAACCACCATTGCCTAAAAGAAAACTTTCTGAATTGGCTTTAAAAGTTGATACGGGAGGAAAATATTCTCCTGAAAATTATTAAATTTTTAAAATATGGCAAAAAAAATTTCTTCAACTCAAAAATATTTACCAATTGCTGGAATTAGAAATGATTGTGTTATTTTAAAAGATGGTTCACTTCGAGCAGTGATTTTGTGTTCCTCAATTAATTTTGCTTTAAAAAGTGAAACAGAACAAAAATCAATTATCTCTGGTTATATTCAATTTCTTAACTCTTTGGAGTGGCCAATTCAAATTGTTATTCAATCAAGAAAATTAAACATTGATCCATATTTAGAAAAGCTTTCTCAACTTGAAAAAGAACAGACAAATGAACTTTTGAAAATTCAAACCAAAGAATATATCAATTTTGTTAGAGAGCTTGTTCAACTTGGTGAAATTATGACTAAAAAGTTTTTCATTGTTGTTCCCTATAATCCATTAGGTGATGTAAAAAGAAGCTTTTTTGAAAGATTTTTTGAAATTTTTAAAGCGCCATCTTTGATTAAAATGAAAAGAGAAAAATTTGAAAGGTATCGAGCTGAACTTTTCAAAAGGGTTGATTTCATTATTTCAGGTTTAGCTAATATTGGGATTAATGCTGTTCCTTTGGATACTCAAAGTTTAATTGAACTTTTTTACAATGTTTATAATCCAGTTGAATCAGTTTTCCAAAAAGTTGAAAAAATTGAAAAATTAAAGATCGAGCATTAAAAATATGGTTTTTAAGCCAATAAAAATTAAAGAAGAAGAAGAAAAACCTTCCTTACCAAAAGGAAAAGAGGAAGAAATTGTTGAATTAGAATTAGCTCTTCAGAAAGGATTGGTTTCTATTCAGGATTTGATTGCCCCTGCTTCATTAAAGGTTACTCCTCATTATCTAATTTTAGGCAATACCTACGTTCGAACAATTTTTGTTGTTGCTTACCCAGCTGAAGTTTCTGTTGGTTGGTTTACGCCAATTTTGAATTATCCAGCCCAACTTGATATTTCAATGTTTTTCTATTTTATTCCAACCGCTCCAGTTTTAAAACAATTACAAAGGAGGGTTGGAACACTTTTAGCGGAAATTGAGGAGGAAAGAGAAAAAGGTTTACCTCGCGATCCATTAAAAGAGATTGCTTTAAGAAATATTGAAAAATTAAGAGATGATTTGACTCAAGGGACAGAACACTATTTTCAATTTTCTTTATATGTTACTTTATATGCGGAGTCAGAGAAGAAATTGAATGAATTAACAGAAAAAATTGAAGGAATTTTTGGTTCATTGGCTACTTATACAAAAAGAGCATTTTATCAAGCGGAGCAAGGATTTAATTCAACATTACCTTTAGCTTTGGATGAATTATTGGTTGGAACAAACATGCCAACCTCAGCGGCTGCTTCATCATTTCCTTTTGTTTCTGCTGATTTAACTTCTGATTTTGGAATTTTATATGGGATTAATCGTCATAATAATAGTTTAATTATTTTCGATCGTTTTTCTTTAGAAAATTATAACTCAACAATTTTTGCTACCAGTGGAGCGGGTAAAAGTTATTTAGTTAAATTAGAGGTTTTAAGATCGATGATGCTGGGGACTGATGTGATTATTATTGATCCGGAAAGAGAATACAAACATCTATCTGATGCTGTTGGTGGAACTTATATTGATGTTTCCCTTGTTTCAGAAAGCAAAATTAACCCCTTTGATTTACCAAGGCCAAAGAAAGAAATGGATGTTAAAGTTGCTGATATTATTCGTTCAGCGGTTGCCACTGTCAAAGGTCTTTTAAAAATCATGATTGGTAGAGAAGAAGGTGGCCAAAAAGTTTTTACTCCTGAAGAAGATTCTTTACTTGATCGAGCCTTACTTGAAACCTATGCCAAAAAAGATATTCGACCAGGAACTGATTTATCAAAATTAACCCCAAATGATATGCCAACCCTTTCTGATCTTCAGGAAATTTTGGAAGGAATGAAAGGGGCAGAGGGTTTAGTTGAAAGATTAAAGAAATATACTCAAGGAACATTTGCTGGACTTTTAAATCATCCAACCAATGTTGAGCTGGATAATCAACTGGTTGTTTTCTCAATCAGAGATTTAGAAGATGAACTTAGACCAATTGCTATTTATACAATTATCAATTATGTTTGGAACATTGTGAGATCTGAAATTAAAAAAAGAATTTTAGTAATTGATGAGGCCTGGTGGATGATGCAGTATAAAGAAAGTGCTTTCTTTTTAAGGGGATTAGTCAGAAGGGCAAGAAAATATTATCTTGGGGTAACAGTGATTACTCAAGATGTTGTTGACTTTTTAGCTTCAGAAGATGGTCGAGATATTGCCGCCGTGACAAATTCTGCTCTAACTTTTCTTTTCAAACAAACTCCCGCAGCCATTGAGACAGTGGCTAAAACTTTTAATTTAACTGAGGGAGAAAAATATTATCTTTTAAATTGTGGGGTTGGCGAAGGATTAATTTTTGCTGGTTTAAAGCATGTGGCAATTCAAGTTGTTGCTTCCTATACCGAAGATCAAATAATTACCTCTGACCCAAGACAACTTTTAGAAATTGAACAGGCGAAAAAAGAATTTGCTGAAAGTTTTGAAGAAATGCCAGAAGAAGAAATTAATCCATAATTTTAAAATATATGAAAAAAATAATTACCATTGCCATTATTCTCGTTCTTTTAGGAGGAATTTTGCTCTTTTTAAGTTCGAAAAAGGCGCCAAAGCCGACAACTTTTGTTAATACTGTCAATAAAGAAATTAAACCAATTGAGGAGAAAAGCGAAGAAAAAGCTGAAGAGAAACCGAAAGAGTTGACAGAGGAAGAAAAAATTGCTATTTTAAAAAATGAATTAAAACTTAAAGCCAGGAATTTTGCTGAAAGATACGGTTCCTTCTCGACCGATGCCCGTTTTGCCAACCTTTTCGAATTAAAAAATGAAATGAGTAAAAGACTTTGGCAGGAAATAGAGAATTATATTAAGGAAAAAGAGAAGGAGGAAGCGAAGGAATTTTATGGAATAACAACAAAGGTTTTAAATGTTGAAGAAAAGGATTTTTCTGAAAATGAAGCAAATTATTTGATCCTTACTCAAAGAATTGAAACAAAAGGAACAGAGCAAAAAGTTTTCTACCAGAATTTAGAATTAAAGTTGATAAAAGAAGATAACGTTTGGAAAGTAGATAGAATAAATTGGCAATAATTTGATGCCAATCAATACAAATCAAAAACTCAAATTTTTACAAATATTTGTAAAAATTCGTAATTGAGATTTGTAATGATTAGAATCAATAAATTTTATGCCTAATGGTGAAGAAATTTTTGATGAAGCTCGAGCGGCTGAAGAATTAGAAAAAGAGAGGGGGGTTTCGCGTTTGGAGGCAGCAAAAGAAATGGCAAAGGAAAAAGCCGAAGAAGCAATTAAAAAAGCCGCTAAAAAAGTAGCCGCAAAAGCAATAAAAGCTTTAGGGCGGATGTTAATTAAAGTTTTGATAGCATCTATCAAGTTTCTTATAGCTACCCTACCTTATTGGGGACTAGTTGTTTTAATTCTAGGTTTTCTTTTTCTGATTACTTCGGTTTTAACAAGTGGTGAAAAGGTGATATGCCCAGAGATTAATGGGACAGAGAATGATGTTAAATCTCTTTATAGTGAAATAAATGGAGAAAGTAATATTTATTATCCTTGCGAGAGAGACGTTTATTATGGTTTTTAATAAAAAAGATGAAGAAACTTTATCAACTAAATTTTAAACAATCCAATTGGAGGAAAATCTTTAATTTAGTTCTCTGGTTGATTTTTATTGTGATTATTGCTTATCCACAAATTGCTAAGGCAGAAATAAAATTTCTTCCTCAAGTAAATATTCCTGGTTTTAAAGAAACAGAAATTAAAGAAAAAACCTTGGCTTACTATATTAGTTCTTTTTATAAGTGGTCAGTTACTACTGTGGCCATTTTAGCCGTAATTATGATTATGATTTCTGGTTTGCAATGGATTTTTTCTGCTGGTAACCCGCCAGCCATTGCCAAAGCAAAAGATCAAATGATGTCAGCCATTCTTGGTTTGATTTTGGTTTTAATCTGCATTCCTTTATTAAAAATGATTAATCCAGCCCTGGTTAGACTGAGTAGTTTGAATATACCGACGATTATACCAAAAGAAGAAGAAACCGGTATTAAGATGGTTCTTTATTTAATTCCCTCAGAGAAATACTATTCTGCTATAACAATCTCAGAGATCGAGGAAAATAAATCTGGTTTACACTTCTGTCTTGGAGGTAATTCTGATACTGGAGCCGAAGATTATAAAGGAGGACCCAGGGCAATCGTGGCTATCATTTTTTTTCAAAATAACAAAAGATACGAAAATGTGGCGATAAAAGGATTTTGGGAATGGAAAAATGAAGAGACTCAAGAAAAATTGAGTATATGTAAGAAGGAAGATGGTTGTGGCGACGGGGATGATGGTTGGGATTTTACAATACATGATAGGCTACAAAACGAGTGTAACCTAGTGGGGTTTAAGGCACCATGTAGTGCAGTAAAAGCAGGTAAAAGTGATGCCATTAAATGGGTTGGAAAAAGAGGTAGATTCGGAGATCCAGATGTTGTGTCTCAAATGAAAGGAGATTTTGAATTAAAAGTAACAATGTTTAGTCGTAAAAATGAATTTCCAGAACAGACAGAGTCGCTTGTTTTTCACCAGACTTGCGGGATAGGAGTTGAGAGAGAATGTAAGGGTGGTGGAAAAAAGTATTGTTGTAAAGAAAAAAAAGAAGCAGAGCGTGGTTGGAAAGGGTATTATTATGAGTTTCATTGCTCATTAGCTTTACCTTGTCAGGACAGAAATAAAAATTGGGAAGAGCAGAAAGATAAGAAAAAAGAATATTGTAATATAGATTAAAATGATTAATTCTTTTACTAGCTAATGACAGTTTGAAACCGTAAAATTATTTATTGATGCGGGTTATATTTCAAAGTCAACATCAAGTTATGTAATTTAAAATAAAAATATGAAGAGAGTTTTAGTTATTGTTGGTTTTGCTCTCGTAGTAATTGCTTTAGGCTTGGCTTTATATTTTACCTTTTTTAAACCAGCGCCAAAACCCCCAGTTGTTATTAAACCACCAATTGAAATTACTCCCCGCTTACCAGTGACTCGCGAGGCCTGGGAAAGAATGACCATTGAAGAAAGAAAGAGATTGGGTTTACCTTTATATGAATGGCCAGAAAAAGTTGCTCCAGAAATTCCACCAGTTGAAGTTCCACCAGCCCCTCCAGAAATTTCTGAAGTTGCTCAAGGTACCCCTACTTGGACAACATCAGTTTCTTCTGAAACTTCAGAAGCTGTTGAATTGTCCGCTGATGGTGTTAATGCCATTTATTACAATCCTGAAACTGGTCGATTTTATAAAATTACACCCCAAGGAGAGAAAACTCTTTTAACCGATAAAACTTTTCCTGGCGTTCAAAAGATTACCTGGGCACCAACCAAAGATAAAGCAATTTTAGAATTTCCTGATGGTTACAAAATTGTTTATGATTTTGAAAAGAAAAAACAAGTTACCCTTCCTTTCAATTGGTATGATTTTTCATTTAATCCATCAGGAACAGAAATTGCTTTTAAAACAGCCTCAAAATATCCAGAAAATCGTTGGCTTTCAATTGCTAACGCTGATGGAACAAATCCTCGAGCTATTGAACACATGGGAGAAAATCAAGATAAAGTGATTGTTTCTTGGTCACCAAATAGACAAATTATTGCTTTCTCAATGACTGGTGAGCCAAGAGGAGCTTGGGAGCATTCAATTTTGCCAGTCGGGAGATACGGAGAAAATTTTCCGCCGATTGTTGTTGATGGTTTAGGTTTTGAACATATCTGGTCACCAAATGGTGATAAAATTGCCTACAGTGTTTATTCACCAGAAACAAATTATAATCCTCTTCTTTATGTTATTGGCGCCTCCGGTGATGAGATTGGTCGAAACAAAATTAATACCGGTTTAAATACTTTTTCCTATAAATGCACTTTTAATCGAGTTGGTGATACACTTTATTGTGCTGTTCCAAGAAATTTACCCTTTGGTGCTGGTTTAGTTAAAGAATTAGCGGAAGGAATTCCTGATGATTTTTATAAAGTTGATTTAAAAACTGGTCGATCAACTTTCTTAGCTGAACCTGCCTTTGGTGCTTATGAGGTAGAAAAAGTTTTTCTTTCCGAAGATGAATCTTTACTTTATTTTGTTGATAAAGCTACAAAAAGGATAAGATATATTAGATTAAAGTGATTTAAAACTTAAAATAGGCATTTTGGAAATTAGGGATTTTTGATTTTTAAAAATTTTTAGGAGAATGTATGAAATTCTCTGGAAAAAAATTAAATTATAAAATGTTTTTTGTTTTAGCGGTAATATTTGTTCTTTTTTTTGTTTTGGTACCAAGTGAAACTGCTTTTTCTCAAGTTACTCCTCCAAGTATAGAATTTAGATGTTGCTATAGTGTAAGGGCCTACCCTCAACAAAAAATTTGTCAGGATTTTCATGAAGATATAGGATGTCAACCGCCAGATTGGGCAGAAGCTTGTCCTGGAGTAAGGAGCAGATGTGAAGATATTACTAATTTACCTTGCTATCAGGCTCATTGTCCGGAATGGACAAAACCGCCAATTATTCCCCAAAAAGAGGAAACTCCTCAAAAAGAAACACCATTTGTCCCGCCTCAATTACAAATTCCGATTCCGGGATTAACTTTAACTACTGAAGAAAGTAAACTAAAAATTTGTACAGAATGTGCTGATCCTGATATTGTTGATCCGGCTGATTGTCCGAAAGAAAAATGTAAAAATTGGGCCTATCGCATTCCTTGGATTGGTGAGTATTTAGCTGCTCTTTATAAATGGGCAGTTGGGTTGTTAGCCATTTTGGCAGTAGTGATGATTATGATTAATGGGGTGAGATGGATTTTAGCTGGTGGTTCGCCAGATAAAATTTCTGAAGCAAAAAAAGGAATCTCTTCAGCGATAATAGGTTTAGTTCTTGTTCTTTTAGTTCATCAAATTCTTTCTCTAGTTGATCCGCGTCTAACCATTTTTAAACCGATTGTGATGGGTGTGATAAAAAGAGTGGAAATTTTACCTATGGAATCTGATGTTGAAGAAGCTCAAGTCGGTCGAATTGAAGACAGAGGAATATCTCCGGTAATTGGAGGACAATGTTTTCCAGTAGCCGAAGGAAGTATTGAAACAATAAAATGGAACTTTGGAAGTAGAAGGAGTAATGGAAAACGTTGTCATGCCGGAATTGATATATTTACCAAAGGAAATGCTGATGTTGTTGCCATTAGCAGTGGTAAAGTAGTTGCTGTTCAACGTTTTTATAAATGTTCAGGGGGGATGACAGATGCAATTTTGATAGATCATGGAAACTTTGTTGTTCTTTATGGGGAAATTAATGAAGGAACAATAACAGTTAAAAAAGGAGATTCAGTTGTAGCTGGCCAAAAATTAGGTAAAGCAAGTTATTGTGGTATGTTACATTTTGAAATGTATGAAAAAGGAACTTTACGAAACTATCGATGGCTTCCTCCTGAAGGAAAAGAAGTAGGGACTGAACCAAATTATTGTCGTAAATATTTTTTATCTACTAAACCAAAACCTTTATTAGATCCAACAGAAACACTTAAAGATTTACAAAGTAAAAAATGTAAATTATAGTAATCACTTGGTGACAGTCACCGAAAATGAGGGTTGTTAAAGCCGCATTAAATATAGGTTTTAAGGCCAAAAATTAAAAATGGCATAATTTTATGCCAAAATTTAAAAAAATCTATGTTTGTTCAAAGTGTGATGCTCAGTTTCCGAAATGGTTTGGGCAGTGTCCTGAATGTGGTGCTTGGGGGACACTTAAAGAATGTGAAATAACTAAAAATGAAAAATTGGAAACCCCATCTGAAGTTGGTGAAGTTTTAGAATTTGAAAAAATAAAAACTGAAGACTTTCCAAGAATTAAAACTGAAATTAAAGAATTGGATCGAGTTTTGGGCGGCGGAATTGTTTTAGGAAGTTTGATTTTATTAGGTGGTGAGCCAGGCATAGGAAAATCTACCTTAGTTTTACAGATTGCTGAAAAGATTTTAAATTCGAAATCTAAAATTCAAAATTCGGTTCTTTATGTTTCCGGCGAAGAATCAGCTGAACAAGTGAAAATGAGAATTAATCGTTTAGGTATTTCGGCAAAAAATTTAAAATTTTTAGGTGAAACAAATATTGAAAAAATCTGTGCGACAATTGAAAAAGAAAAACCAACCCTAGCCATTATTGATTCAATTCAGACAGTTTTTTCATCTCAAATTCCTTCAGAGGCTGGCAGTGTGACTCAAGTTAAAGCCTCAACCTCCAAACTTTTAGAATTAGCCAAGAAACAAAAAATTTCAATTTTAATTACTGCCCATGTGACAAAAGAAGGGATTATTGCCGGACCAAAAACTTTAGAACATTTAGTTGATACTGTTTGTTATTTAGAAGGCGATCCTTATCATCAATTTCGTTTATTAAGATCGGTAAAAAATCGCTTCGGCTCAACTAATGAAATTGGTGTTTTTGAAATGAAGGAAAATGGTTTAGTTGAAGTTTTAAATCCTTCAGAGGCTTTTTTATCTCAAAGAGAAGAAAAAAGTCCCGGTTCAGTGGTTTCAGCTATTTTAGCGGGCGGTCGATCTTTTTTGGTTGAGGTTCAGGCTTTAGTTTCAAAAACATCTTTTGGCTATCCTCAAAGAAGAGCAATTGGTTTAGATTTAAATCGAGTTCAACTTTTGATTGCTGTTTTATCAAGAAGAGTTAATCTTCCTTTAAACAATTACGATATTCATTTAAATATTGTTGGTGGAATTAAAGTTGAGGAGCCAGCAGTTGATTTAGCAGTTTGCTTAGCCATTGTTTCCGCTTATAAAAATAAGGTCATAGAATCAGATTCTGTGGTTTTTGGCGAGGTTGGCTTAGCTGGTGAAATTAGGATGGTTTCTCAAGAAGAGAAAAGAATTAAAGAGGCAGAAAAATTGGGATTTAGAAAAATAATTAAGCCGGTGTCAAAATTAAAAGTTAAAAGTCAAAAATTAAAAATAATTGAAGTAAAAAATTTAAAAGAAGCATTTAAAATTTTAAATCTTTAATGATAAAATCGAAACTTGTTGAAACTTATAGAAACTTGTTGTTTTATTCAAGGTGAGTAATTTTTGTTATTTCTTCTATTTTCTCTTTGAGTAAAGGGAAATTTTTTAATTCTGGATCAAAACTTAAAATTTTTCTTGCCGCCTCCTGTGCTTCTTTAATAATTTCTGTATCAGAAAAGCGGGCGATTTTTAAATTTTCTAAATAACCAGACTGTTTTAAACCAAAAATTTCTCCTGGTCCACGCATTTCTAAATCTTTTTCCGCCAGTTCAAAACCATTTTTCGCTGTTAAAAGAGATGAAAGTCTTTGATGTGCCCTTACTGAATAATTTTCAGTAAAAAGAAAACAAAAAGATTGATGCTCTCCTCTACCAACTCGACCTTTTAATTGCCATAGTTGGGCTAAACCAAATCTTTCTGCTCCCTTAATTATCATGATTGAGACATTAGGAATATCAATTCCTACTTCAACAACCGTTGTTGAAACTAAAATCTTTATTTTATTTTTTGAAAAGTCTTCCATTATCTTTTCCTTTTCTTTTGTTTTCATTTTTCCATGAAGCATACCGATTTTAAATTCAGGAAAGATATCTTTACTTAATCTTTCATATTCTTCTTTTACTGATTTAACCCCTAACTTATCAGATGGATCAATTAAAGGACAAATGACGAAAGCCTGTCGACCATTTTTAATTTCCTCCTTAATAAATTGATAAACACTTTTTTCTTCCTCAGGTTCAACAATTTTTATTTTGACCTCTTTTCTTCCTGGCGGCATTTCATCAATAATTGATAGATCTAAATCACCATACAAAGTTAAAGCCAAAGAACGAGGAATTGGCGTGGCGGTCATACTCAAAAAATGGGGTAAATACTCTTTTGATTTATCTTTGGCTAAAGCTGCTCTTTGTTCAACACCAAAGCGATGTTGTTCGTCAATAATAATTAAGCCAAGATTTTTAAATTTAACATTTTTTTGAATTAAAGCATGGGTCCCGATGACTAAATCAATTTCCCCCTCATTTATTTTTTTAAGCATTTCCTCCTTTTTTATTTTCTTAATTTCATCATTTATCTTTATCGCCTTTTTCCCTCTGGTTAAAAGTCCAATTTTAATTGGCCAATTTTTTAAAAGTTTTGAAATGTTTTCAAAATGTTGTTGGGTTAAAATTTCGGTTGGGGCTAAATAGGCAATTTGATATCTATTTAAAAAAACATTTAAAATAGCAATTGTAGCGACCACTGTTTTTCCTGATCCAACATCACCTTCAAGTAATCGATTCATTGGAACATTTTTTTCTAAATCTTTTAAAATTTCCCAGGCTGACCTTCTTTGAGATTGGGTTAGTTTAAAAGGTAAACCTTCAACAAATTTTTTTATTTCTTCTATTTTTATTTCCATTTTAGGTGCTCTTCTTTTTTTAATTTTTTCTCTTATAATTTGGGCTTGAAGTTGGATTAAAAATAATTCATCGAACTTTAATCGATGAACTGCTTTTTCCAAAAGATTATAACTAGCAGGAAAATGAATTTGTTCTAAGGCCAGTGATAAATTTATGAGTTTATATTCTCTTTTTATTTCTTCTGGCAAAAAATCTTTTATCTTTTTTGTTAATGGTAAAACTTCTTTGACTAAAAGTCGAATTTGTTTTTGAGAAATTTTTTCAGTTGTTGAGTAAATTGGTACCAATCTTCCCAAATGAAGAAGGCCAGTTTTTTTAAAAAATTCATAAGATGGAGAGACGAGTTGTAAACCAAAATTTTCATCATATTCAACTTTTCCTGCTAAATATATTTGTTGGTTTGGTTTTAAAAGATTAACTAAAAAAGGCTGATTAAACCAAACAGCCTTAATTGAATCAGAACCATCAGAAATAATTGCTTCAGTTAAAATCATTTTCTTTTTTGGTGTTTTTTTATTCCTAATATTTTTAATTACCCCCTTAATTGTTCCAGAACCTTTTGCTTTTAGCTCAGAAATAGAGATGATTTTACTCCAATCTTCATAACGAAAAGGAAAATGATACAAAAGATCAAGGCATGTTTTTAAATTAAGTTTTTCCAATCTTTTAGCGGTAATTTTGCCAACTTTTGGTAATTGAGAAAGAGGAGTATTAAGTTCCATAAAATTTCTATTATTTTACTCATTTTCTTTTAAAAATCAAGTTGATCATTTGACATTTTCTTTTAAATTGTTAAAATTTTTGAAATTGGAGGGTTGCGCCGAACGGTAAGGCAGCAGTTTGCTAAACTGCGAGGACCTTAAAAAGTCCTCTGTGGGTTCGACTCCCACACCCTCCGTTCTAATTTGTTAATTATGGTTAAAGATATCTTGTTAATTCTTAGCTTTTTTCTTCTTTTCACAGCAATATTTTACTATAGTGTACCACTTGAGATTGATATCAATGTGAAGATTCTTTTAACTGTTTCGACATTTCTTTTTGGAATTTTTAGTGGCTTTTTAATTGCTCGTCAAGGAACACGATATAACGCTATCCGAGATGCTTTAAGTAAGTTCGACGGCACAATGTCTTTTATTTATCGAACCTCTGGTCATTTTGGAGAAGAAGTTCAGAAAAAAATAGGCGAAATTTTAAAAAGGCATTACACTCCCATTCTTGAATCGAAAATTTGGTATTATCCTTTTACTCGGAAGACAACGACTTTAACTGATATTCATTCTCTTTTCGAAAAAACAGTCGGGGGAAAAAATTTACCCAGTCTTCAAAACACTGCTTTAAGTCAAATTTTGAGAGCCCTTTTAGAGAGTCAAACTCTAAGAAAAAATATGATTTCTCTTTATGAAGAAAGGGTTCCTCGTTCCCAGTGGTTTCTCCTTATTTTCTTAGCGATTATTATCTTCGTTAGTCTTTTAACTCTTCCTTCATACTTTAATCTTTCAGTCTCGATATTTAAAGGTGCTTTTGGTGCTGTTCTTATTTTTGTTTTTATTTTCCTTCAAAAACTTGATATGCTTGAATTTTTTGAAAGAAGAATAGGTGAAAACTCGGCTCGAGATGTTTTAGAGATTATCGAAGGGAGAAAATAAAAGAATTATGGATTTGTTTAATCTTACTAAGAAAGAAAAAGAATTTTTAACTAATTTTTTTGGTCAAGAAATTTCTCTTTCTCCTTTGGAAATCTCTGAAAAAGAGATAGAAAAATTTTTTAAATTGGGTTTTGATTTGCATTTTCTTCCGAAAATTGAGGTTAGTGAAGATAAAGATTTCCCTGGTTGGAAAGAGAAACCAAAAAGAAATTTTTTTAATTTGATTAAAAAGAAAAGACTGCCTCAATCAGCGAGTTTTCTTTTGGGTAAATGGGTTTTTATCGAAAGAAGGAAAAAACCAGCAAAAAATTTTTGGTGGATTTCAAAAGATGATATTTGGGTAATAGTTTTAAAAAAATTTAAAATAGATTTTAAGAAATACTGTCAAAAAATAGATCGTCAGCAGTATGAAGATGATTTTCTCCTTCCGATTTTAAAAGATAATAATTTTTCATCTCGTTTTTCTCTTAGTTGGCAGGAAATAGAAGAGATTATTAGACCAGAAGTGGCTAAATTCTTAAATTTTCCTTTAGATAAAGTAAGATTACCAAGATTTATTGAATGGAATTTTTTAGGTAATGCTTTTTATCCTTATTGGGGAAAAACTTCAACTTGGGAATGGTTTTTCGATCGTCTTTCAACCGGTGAATGTTTAACAGGTGGAGCCAATTCTCTTTCTGCTTTAAGTTGGGACCCTCCAGATTATTGGAGTACTATTTTAGGATTTAGAATTTTGGTTGAAATTTAAGGTATGGAGAATCAGCTTTTAAATCTCTCGCAAGTAGTTTCTCAAGATGATATTTACAATTTTTTTGGTGGTATAGATTTTGAAAAAATTTTAAAAAGAAAAACTTTTCCAACCTGGGCATTTACCAATGAAAATTTAAATGAATTAAGTCAACTAACTTTTTTTAAAAATAAAGAAATTTTTTCTATTTTAGGGGGTGGGGATCAGCCAATTTATTTTATTTTAAAAGGGGCAAAAGAAGTTATTAGTTGTGATAATCGAGATTTAGCTTGTCTTTTCTCAGAGTTTAAAATTTCATGTTTTAAAAACCTTTCTTTTAAAGAGTTTAGAGAAATTTTTTTAGATGAAAAAAAAGAAAATTCAAAAATTTATTTTGAGAAAATAAGACCAGACCTTTCTTTTTCAGCCAAAAAAATTTTTGATTATCTTTTTGAAGGTTTACCAAAAAATATTCTTTCAACCCTTAAAAAATCAAAATTTTTTTACAAAGAAAGTTGGTATTTTCTTAAAAGGAAAGATTGGCTTCCCTATCTTGAAGATTCAAAAAGTTTTTTAAAAATAAAAAAAGGGGTTAATAAAATTTTCATTCTTAATTCTGATTTTACCCAGGCCTTAAAAAAATTAAATAAAAAATTTGATCTCATTTATACTTCAAACATTTTTGAAGGTAAAAAATATTCTCCAGATGTTGAAAAAACATTAATTCAAATAGATTTGCATTTAAAAGAAAACGGAGAAATTTTGATTGTTGATCAAAACCGACCAAAAAAAATTATTTCTTTTTTAGAAAAAATTGGTTATAATTTTAGAATAAAAGAACCAAAAAGAAAATTTCTTCCAATTCTTTTTAGAACTTATCCATACTATTATCTTTTAGCTAAAAAATAGGTGGGGTGGCAGAGTGGACTAATGCACCGGTCTTGAAAACCGGCGTCCCGCTTAAACGGGACCGTGGGTTCGAATCCCACCCCCACCGCTATGGCAAAAAAAGAAGAAATAAAACCAATTGGTAAAGGAGAACACGGAAATATTTGGGCTTCCTGGAGCTTTCTTGAAGTGCCAAAATATGAAAGATCAAAAAGTTGGTGGATTTTTATGAGCTTACTGGCTTTAATTTTGTTAATTTGGGCTTTCAAAACGAGAAATTTCCTTTTTGCCTTTATTATTTTTCTTGTTGCTTTCATTGTTATTCGTTGGTCAAAAGAAGAACCATTAACTGTTGAATTTAAAATTACTGATTTAGGATTAGAAGTTGGTTCAAGTTTTTATGAATGGTCAAAGATAGAAAATTTTTGGATTGTTTATAAACCAAATGAAACAAAAAGAGTTTATTTCAAATTAAAAGGAATCTTGCCACCTTATCTTTCCATTCCTTTAGAAAATCAAAATCCAGTTTTAATTAGAAGGATCCTTTTAAAATTTGCTTTAGAAGATTTGTCAAAAGAAGATGAAACCTTTTCTGATTTTTTAAGTCGAACCTTAAAGATTTAAATTGCCCCCATAGCTCAATTGGATAGAGCGCAAGCTTGCGGAGCTTGTGATCTCCGTTCGAGTCGGAGTGGGGGCATCATCCTTTAGCAACTGTTAACCCCCAAACCTCTTTTGCTCCTGATTTTTTTAAAACTTTCGCCGCCTCATTTAAAGTTGCACCAGTTGTTGTGACATCATCGATTAAAAAAATTATTTTTCCTTTAACAACTTTCTTATCTTTAACTTCAAAAGCATCTTTTACATTCAAAAGTCTTTCTTTCTCATTTAAATCTGTTTGAGAAGGTGTATTTTTTATTTTAATTAATAAATCAGATTTTAAAGTAAGACCAAACTCATTAGCAATTTCTTTGGCTAAAATTTCTGATTGATTAAATCCACGCTCAAGAAATTTTTTCCGGTAAAGGGGAATAGGAACAACTAAAAAAGAATCAATTGGTTGTGAAAAATTATTGATTAAGAAATGGGAATTCTTTATCTTTTTTATTAAAAGCTTAGCTAATTTTTCCCCCAAATTTTTTACATATTGATATTTAAAAAGTTTAATGGCTTCAGAAATTATTTCATTTTTATAAGAAGTGGCATAAATTAAACCAGTTAAAGATGTTTTTCTCTGACAGCTATTACAGGTTTTTCCATAAAGAGAGATTTTTCCACAAGCAGGGCAAACAAAACTTTCATCTAATGGTATTTTTTCAAGACATTTGGAATGAAGATAACTCCCTTCTTTAAAACAAAAAAGGCAAACTTTTGGGAAAATTAAATCAAGAAGAAAATCTCTTAACTTTTTAATTTTTTTCAAAAATTTTCTTTTTGTAGACATTTTTATAAAATATGATATCATAAAATGTATGGGTTTGTTTACTAAAAAAGAAAATATTTTAGGGATTGATCTTGGTTCAACAAGCATTAAAATTGTTGAATTAAAAAAATCTAAAACCCCTTCTTTAGTTACTTATGGCTATTTGGAAAAAGCATCGGGTGATATTTTAAAAGGAGAGAAAGAAAAAATTAAGAAAGAGACAGCGGAAATGTTAAAATTTCTTTGTCAAAAGGCTAAAGTCACTACCAATTTAGCAGTTACTGCCTTACCAAGTTTTTCTGTTTTTACCTCAACAATTACTTTACCTATTAAACTATCAAAAAAAGAACTTTATCCAGCAGTTGTTTCTCAAACAAAAAAACTTATTTCTATCCCTTTTGAAGAAGCAGTTTTAGATTGGAAAATTTTAGAAAAAGAGAAAGATTATAAAATTCTTATTCATGTTACCTCAAAAAAATTGATTAGAGAATACTTAGAAATCTTTAAACTGGCAAACTTAAATCTCCTTTCTTTGGAAACTGAATCTTTTGCTCTTTCAAGAGCTTTAGTTGGTAAAGATCCAGCGGTGATTATGATTGTTGATTTTAGTGCTGTCTCAACCGATGTTATTGTTGTTGAAAAAACGATCCCTGTTTTTCATCGAAGCATTAATTTGGGTGGATTAAATTTAACAGAAGAAATTTCAAAGGTTTTAGGGATTGATTTTAAAATGGCTGAACAATTCAAAAGGGATCTTTCAGCTCTAGATAAAATACCAAATTTTCTTGAGGATTTTTTAAAACAAATTGTTGAGGAGGTTGATTATTCAATTAGGTCTTATAAAAATCAAACTCAAAAAAATATCGAAAAAATTATTCTTTCTGGTGGTTCTGCCTATTTGCCAAATTTAGATAAATATTTCTCAGATGCCCTTAAGATGAAAGTTATTATTGGTAATCCATTTAAAAGGGTTTCTTATCCAGAAGAAATTGAACCAGCTCTTCATGATGTGGCGCCAAGATTTTCTGTTGCCATTGGTTTGGCTTTAAAATAAAAATATGGAAGGGAAAATAAAAAAATTTTTAAAAGAATTTATTCTTGAATTTTTAAAAATTTTGATAATTTCTTTAGCTATTGTTTTACCAATCAGATACTTTTTAATTCAACCATTTTATGTTAAGGGTGCATCGATGGAACCAAATTTTTATGATTATGAATATTTAATTGTTGATGAGATAACTTTTAGATTTAGAGAACCTCAAAGAGGGGAGGTCGTTATTTTTCACTCCCCTTATAGATATTCAGACTACTATATTAAAAGAATAATTGGTTTACCAAAAGAAAGGGTTGTGATTAAGGATGGAGAAGTTTATATTTACAATGAAAAATTTAAAGATGGAATAAAACTTGACGAATCGGGATATCTTGAACCAGGTGTAAAAACACCAGGGCAAATTGATATAACTCTTTCTGATAAAGAATATTTTGTTTTAGGTGATAATCGTAATTCAAGTTTAGATTCAAGAAGTTTTGGCCCAATTTCAAGAGATCAAATTATTGGCCGTGCTTGGATTCGCGCCTGGCCATTTTATCGATTTAAAAAATTTGAAATACCTCTTTATAATTTCTAATTTTATGAGGAAAAAAACAAAAAAATTAAAAAAAGGAAAAGAAAAAAAAGAGAAATTTATTCCCCAACTTCTTAAAGGAATGAAAGACGTTTTACCTGAAGAAAGTAAATATTGGCGATACGTTTTGGAAAAAATGGTTAAAGTTGCTAAATCTTATGGATTTGAAGAAATTATTGTTCCTGTTTTAGAAGACGTTAATCTTTTTAAAAGAACAATTGGCGAGAGTACTGACATTGTTGAAAAAGAAATGTTTACCTTTTTTGATAAAGGGAAAAGAGAAGTTGCCTTAAGACCAGAATTAACGGCTGGCATTGCGAGAGCTTATATTGAACATGGTTTAGACAGTTTACCTCAGCCAATAAAACTCTTTTCCTTTGGTCCCGTTTTCCGTTATGAAAAACCTCAGGCGGGAAGACAAAGGGAATTTTATCAGTTCAATTTAGAAGTTTTGGGTTCAGCGAGTCCGATTACTGATTCACAACTTATTGCTTTAGCCCATACTCTTTTCAAAGAATTAAAATTATCCGTTGAAATTCAAATCAATAGTTTAGGCTGTAAAGATTGTCGAAAAGAATATTATAAAAAACTTTTTGAAGCCCTTCGTTATAAAAAGAAACTTTTATGTGAAAATTGTCAGCAGAGATTAAATCGCAGTCCTTTAAGAATTTTTGATTGCAAAGAGAAAAAATGTAAAGAGTTTACTTATAATCTTCCATTTTTAATTGATTCTATTTGTCAAAGCTGTAAGGATCATTTTATAAAAGTTTTAGAAAATTTGGATGAATTACAAATTCCTTATAATTTAAATCCAAGAATAGTGAGAGGATTGGATTATTATACCAGGACAGTTTTTGAATTTTGGCCATCAAAAGGAAATCTTTCAGAAGATGAAAAATCAAAATTTGCTTTGGGTGGTGGAGGGAGATACGATGAGTTAATTAAATATTTAGGAGGAAAAATTACACCAGCTTGCGGCATGGCTTTTGGCATGGAAAGAATGATTGAAGAAATGAAAAATCAAGGAGTTCTTTTACCTAAAGAAAGAAAAAATATTGTCTTTTTAACCGCTATCAGTGAACCAGCAAAAAAGAAAGCTTTAAGTTTATTTGAAGAGTTAAAAGAGGCAAAGATAGAAGTAAAAGAGGCTTTAGCTAAGGATTCATTAAGGGCTCAACTTGATTTAGCCAATAAAATTGGGGCAAGAATCGTTTTAATTTTAGGCCAAGATGAGGTTGCTCATAAAACAATTATTATCAAAGATATGAAAACAGGGATTCAGGAGGTTGTTGATGTGAATAAAATTATTGCTGAAATAAAAAAAAGATTATGAAAGTTGGAATTTATACTTTAGGTTGTCGATTAAATTTTGCTGAAAGTGAAGAATTAACTGATCTTTTAGTTAAAAATGGTTTTAAAATTTCTTTTGATCAACCAGAGATTGTTATTGTAAGAGGGTGTTCAGTGACTAAAAAAGCTGAAAAGGAGACAAGGTGGAAAATAAGAGAATTAAAAAGAAAAGGTAATTCTTTTATTATTGCTGCCGGTTGCTTAAGAAAAGATTTCTTTTTAAAAGAAGCAGATCTTATTATTCCGAAAGAAAAAGAGGAGATTTTATTTTCAGAAATAAAAAAGATTTTTAGGAAAAATTTAAAAAAGGAAAAAGATAAAATAAAATTAAAAACCCGCTCTTTTATTAAAATTCAAGATGGTTGTCAAAGATATTGTTCTTACTGTCTTATCCCTTATTTGAGAGGGAAAGAGAGATCAAGGAAATCAGAAGAAATAATCAAAATGATTAAAGAGAAAGAAAAAAATGGTTACAAAGAAATAGTTTTAACTGGTGTAAATATTGAAAGGTGGAGAGAAAAAGATAAAGATTTAATTTGGCTAATCAAAAAAATTTTGAAAAAAACAAAAATTGAAAGGATAAGAATTTCCTCCCTTTGGCCAGAAAAAATTGATGATCGATTTCTCTCTCTTTTTGAAAATGAAAGAGTTTGCCAACACCTTCATCTTTCTTTACAATCTCTTTCCCCTTCTGTTTTAAAAAGAATGGGAAGATTTTATAATTTAGAAAAAGTAGAAAAAATAATAAAAAAGATAAAAAAGAAATTTCCAAATTTGACCTTAACTGCTGATATTATTGTTGGTTTTCCAAATGAAACTGATAAAGAATTTAAGCAGACATATAAAAAATTAAAAAAATTAAAACTGGCAAAAATTCATGTTTTTCGCTATTCTTTAAGAGAAGGGACAAAAGCAGCTGAGATGATCAATCAAATTGATGAAAAGACTAAAAAGAAAAGGGCTAAAATAATTTTAAATTTAAGCAAAAAATTGGAAAAAGAGTGGAAAAAGAAAAACCTTGGTCAAATAAGGCAAGTTCTTTTTGAGAAGAAAAAAGATAATTTTTGGCAAGGATTAACTGATAATTATTTAAAAGTTTTTGTTAAAAGTGAGAGAAATTTAGCCAATCAAATTTTGCCAGTAAAATTGGTAAAATTATATAAAGAAGGATTGTTAGGAAAATTAATTTAAATCCTATGGAGTGCATTTTTTGCCAAATTGTTAAAAAAGAAATTCCAGCCCAAATTGTTTACGAAGATGACGAAATTTTAGCTTTTAAAGATATTCATCCAAAAGCAAAAGTTCATCTTTTGATTATTCCTAAAAAGCATTTTTCCAATTTAAATGAAGTAGAGGATGAAAAGATTTTAGGAAAGATTCTTTTTCAAGCAAAAGTTTTAGCCAAAAAATTTGACATTGATAAAACTGGATATAAAATTATAATTAATAATGGAAAAGATGCTGGTCAATTAGTTTTTCACCTTCATTTTCATCTTTTAGGCGGAGAAGATTTAAAAGGAATAATGGCTTAAAATTATGGTTGAGGTAAAAAGAAAGCCAAATGAATCAGTTGCTAATTTAATTCGTCGTTTCAATGAACTTCTTCAAAAAGAAGGAGTTTTAGAAGTGGCGAAAAAGAAAAGATTTTATGAAAAAAAACCAAACAAAAGGCAAAGAAAAAAAGATGCTCTTTATCGTTTAGCCATGCAAAGAAAAATGGAATATTTAAAAAAACATGGACAATAAAATAAAAATTTTGGAAAAAATTGAAAAAGATTTTAAGGAAGCCTTGGCAAAAAAAGAAAAGGAAAAAATTTCTGTTCTAAAACTTTTAAAGTCGGCCATTCATAACTATGAAATTGAATTAAGAGCAACTCATAAAAAATTAACTGAAGATGAGATAATTAAAATTATTAAAAAGGAAGCGAAAAAAAGAGAAGAGGCGATGAAATTTTATGAGGGGAAAAGAGATGATTTATTTGAAAAAGAAAAGAAAGAATTGGAGATCTTAAAAAAATATTTACCAGAAGAAATTTCCGATGATGAATTGATAAAAATAATTAGAAGAAAAATTGATTTGTTTGGCTTGACAAATTTTGGTAAAATAATGGGTGAGGTAATGAAAGAGGTAGGAAATAAAGCGGATGGGAAAAGGGTGGCTGAATTGGTTAAAAAAGAATTAGAAAAATAAAATAAATAAAATGAGAGGGGAAAAACAAAAAATTGAATTTTTCAAAATTTTGTCTTTTATAAGTTTTTCCCTTTTATTTTTTCCTCTGATTGTTTTTGCCCAGGTTAACGAAATAAACTATGAGAATTTGATGGTTAATTTAATTGCTCCCACCCCAATTGTTAGAGCTGAATTGCTCAGCTTAATTTTTAACATTATTAAATATCTTTTAGGTTTTCTTGGCGTGGTAGCGGTCATAATTTTAATCTATGGTGGATTTTTATGGATGACGGCTAAAGGTGATGAGGAAAGGGTAAGAAAAGCAAAAAAGACAATTATCAATGGCTTAATTGGTTTAATCATTATTTTACTTTCCTATGCCATTGTTTCTTTTGTAATGGGACCACTTCTTCAAAGAGAATTGGCTACTGGTCCAGGAATGATTTCACCGGGAGCTGGTCCAGGAGGATTACCAAAAGGAGCAAATTATTTAGTCATTACTTCACGCTATCCAAAACCAAATGAGACAACACCTCAGAATATAAAAATTGTGATTACTTTTAACCAAAATATTAATGAAGATTCAGTCAAATTTGCCAGACCAAATCCTGATAATCCACAAGAATCAATTTGTTCTGATTGGAATTTTGCCGTTCAAAATGATCAAGGAGAATTTATTGATGGTTCATTTAAGGTTATTGGTAATAGTTTAATTTTTATTCCAAAAGGTGATTGTCCACCTCCTCTTGATAGTTTTAAATGCGAAAAGGGTGAAGAAGGAAATTGTTTTCTTACTTTTAAAAAATCTGGATGTTGTAGTTGCTTTTCTCCTGGTAATGATTACAAAATTAGTTTAATCGCTTATCGAAATCGTTCATATGTTGGCATTTTAGGAAAAAGAGCAGTTGGGAATAAATTATACAAAGATGAGATTTGGCAATTCAATGTCGCTAATTATCTTGATACAAGAGCACCAGCGGTAGAAAATAATTTACCTCAAGGAGAAAATGTTGCCAGAAATGTTGGAATTTTAGTCACCTTTACTAAAGAAGTTGATCCTTCAACCCTTACTCTTTATAATCCAAACTGTGTTTTAAATTCAGCTAATTGTAATAAAGATAATTGTGGAACCGACACTTGTTTAAGTTATGCTGTTGATAATTTTGAGAAGGCAAGTGTAAGGATTTATAGTGTTGATGAAAATGGAAATAAAATTGAAGAAATTCCTGGCTTTTTTGAAAGATTTTCAACCAAATCATTTCTTTTTAGGCCAAGTACTCGATGTGATAATGATCCAAATTCAGGACTTTATCAATGCCGTTGCTTACCACCTTTAACAAGAATTAAAGTTGAATTAGTTAATGAAGGAGAAATAGCCATCAGAGATGTCAACTGCAATTCCCTTGATTGCACTAATGGTAAATGTAGTTGGATCTTTAAAACATCAGAAACAGTTGATATCACCCCGCCAAAAGTTGAAACCACTGATCCTGAAAATAATGAAGAAGATGTTGATCGATTAATAGAGATAAAAGTAAACTTCTCTGAAGAAATGGATCCAGCTTCAATTAATGAAGATACATTTGTTCTTTTACCAGAAACCTTGCCAAGAGAAATTAAAACAGAAAATAATTTATCAACCTTTACTCCATCAAAAATTCTTGATCCAGATAAGGTTTATACCCCAATAATTTATGGTGGAGGAAGAGAAAAAGGGAGTTGTGATCTTGATCCAGATTATAATTTTGGCGTGAGGGATTTGGCTGGTAATGCGATGGTTGGAAACTATATTTGGCAATTTAAAACCGGCTGGCAGGTTAATCAGGGAAATCCTTATATTGATTGGATTAGTCCAACGCGTGGGCCAAAAGGAGAATGTGTGACTATCCATGGTTATAATTTGGGCTGTTGTTCTCCTTATTTATGTCAAACTGATTTTGAAGCCCAAAGAAAGGAAATTAAAAGAGAAAAAATAGGGAGGGAAACAAAAATTACTTGTCAGGAGGTTGAAGAAGCTAATTACGGAAAGACATTTTTCTGTGCCCAATTTGATGATTCAGGAAATTGTGTTAAATATACAGAAAGTAAAGTTTTAAGTTGGCAAGAGATTAATAAACCAGAGAAATGTTCTCCTCCTAATTGTCCAAAAAATTGTCCTTTAGATACTTGTCCACCTAATTGTTCTGAATGTAGATTTTGCTCTGATCCAAATCAAGAAAATTGTGGGAAATGTTTCTGTCCAATGCCAAAAAGTTATTCACCGGAAAATCAAATAATAGTCACTGTTCCAGAAGGGGCTGTTAATCGCTCCCCTTCTTCACCCGGTCAAATTAAAGTTGTTCCAGCACAAAAATAATTTTAAAAAAATGAGCGAGAAAACTTCAAAATTTAAAACCATTTTCTCTCTTTTAACCACTGGCTTTATTATTTCTTTTCTCATTTTCCCAAAAGTTGCTTTCTCTCAAGAAATGAATAATTTGATGGTTAATTTAATTGCTCCCACCCCAATTGTTAGAGCTGAATTGCTCAGCTTAATTTTTAACATTATTAGATATCTTTTAGGTTTTCTTGGCGTGGTAGCGGTCATAATTTTAATCTATGGTGGATTTTTATGGATGACGGCTAAAGGTGATGAGGAAAGGGTAAGAAAAGCAAAAAAGACAATTATCAATGGCTTAATTGGTTTAATCATTATTTTACTTTCCTATGCCATTGTTTCTTTTGTTGGGATAAAGATAAAAGAAATTGCTGAGGAAAGACCTGCTTGTACGCCGGGTGAATGTTGTGCTAACTGCTATCGTTGTTCTGCTGATGGAAAATGTAGTATTTGGGATTCAAGTTGTGGAAGTTGTTCTCCATCACTTGGACAAAGATTTGATGTTGTTTGGACTTATCCAGAAAATGGTGATGAAAATATTTCTTTGTGTGCTTTAATTCAGGCGGGCTTTAATGCCGATTTAGATGCAAGTTCTGTTAGGAAAGAGACAGTTCTAATCTTTATTCGTGATGGAAAAGATGAAGGAGAAACCTGTCAGGAAAATAAAGAATGTAAATCAGATAAATGTGAAAACAATGTATGTCAAGGAAACACTATTGATGGAAATTTTGTAGTTGTAAAGAATGTCTTTAAATTTTCCCACCCTGATTTTGAAAAAGAGACTTGGTATAGAGTGATTATCACTCAAGGAGTAAGAAGTACAGATGGAAGAAATCTTTCAGCTCAAAGAACAGTTGACTTTAAAACCGGTACTGAAGAAGACAAAACTCCACCAACTGTTGAGCAGACCTATCCAGAGAAAGATCAAGAAAATGTTTGTCTTTTGGATCCAATTCAGGCTCTCTTTTCCGAACCAATGGATGCAACAACTTTACTTAATGAAGAAAATTTTTATACCGATCCTTCCCACCAATTCTCTCGTTCTGTTCCAAATGTTAGAACCTTTAATGCTTCACCAAGAAATTCTTATCAATCAAATTATACTTATACAGCAACATTAAAGGATAATATCACTGATGTTTGTGGAAACAAACTTGATGGTGATAATGATGGGGAGCCAGGTGGTGATTACTCTTGGTCATTTAAAACTGGAAATACTTTGTATTGTGATCCAATTATTGAAAGTCTTAATCCAAGCTCAGGATTTTATAATGATGAAATAAAAATTAGTGGAAATTATTTTAAATTAAATGGAAGCGTTGTTTTTAATCAAAATATTTTTGTCAATCATCTTTGCTTTGATGAAAATAAATTCCCTCGTTATCCCTGTTTAGTTAGTTGGCGAAATAACGAAATAAAAGTTAAAGTTCCAGCTGCTGGCGGTGCTTCCGAAGGTGCTGTTTCTGGTCCAGTTTATGTCATTGTCGGATCAAGATTTAGTAACTTTAAAAACTTTACTCTTCTTTCACCTTATATTTCATCATTTACTCCAACCTCGGGTGGAAGAGGACAAGCCATTACTATTAGAGGTCAAAGATTTGGCAATTCATTAGGCAAAGTTTATTTTATTAAGGAAAATACTTTAGAAAGATATGAAGGAAATTTAATTTGTGAGGATGCTGGTTGGAAAGAAAATGAAATTGTTGTCGCTGTCCCAGATAATATTTCATTAGGTAATTATTATCTTCAGATTGAAAGAGAAGATGGAAAATATAGTAATATTAGATCTCAAACATTTGAGGTTAATGAGCAAGAGCCAGGTCCTGTTCTTTGTGATATTACTCCTTATTGTGAAGGAACAAATTTAAGAGGTGGGAAAAAAGATGATAAAAAAACCTTATCTGGTGATAAATTTGGTACAACTCAAGGTAGGGTTTTATTTAATTCTACTGAAGCAGAAATTGAGAGTTGGACTAATGAAGAAATAAAAATTTCTGTCCCAGATATTTCCCCTGGAACTTATCAAGTAAAAGTTGAAGATAGTAATGGCAAATTATCCAATCCTTTAAGTTTTGTTTCTCCTTGTTTGCCTCGCGGTGGCTTTGGTTCTGCTTGCTTTTTAGATCCAAATACTTGTACCAATGAAAGGTGTCTTTCTCCTTATCAGTGTGTTTCTGGTTCTGATGGTTCATTTGAATGTCGTTGTTGTTGTACAGTAGAAGGAGGCTGCCCAGGATCTTTACAATGTGATCCGACTCAAATATGTTATAAAAATAGATTAAGTGGGACTGAAGTTTATGGTGTTTGCTGTGGTTGTCAAAATAGTGATGATTGTTCAGAAAATGAAATTTGTAAATCAAAAAATAATGGTCCAAACTGTTGCTATGCCTGTGAAATTGGTGACGAAACAAAAAATTGTAATGGTGGCCAATGTTGTTCAGAAGATTGTTCAAATTTCAATCAAAATGAATGTCAAAGATATGAAGGTTGTTCTTGGGTAAACGGAAAATGTCAAGGAAGATATGCTTTCTGTTGTCATGGAGAGTGTGTAAGAATTAATGGAAATTATGAATGTAGAGGTTTATGTGGTAATGGAAGAATTGATCCAGGTGAAGAATGTGACCCTGGTGATCCAAATAGAAATATTCCAGAAGATTTAGGTGGTAAAACTTGTCAAAATTTGGGTTTTGAAGGAGGAGACCTTCACTGCTTATCAGAATGTAAATTTGATACAAAAGATTGTTTTGGTGCTCAATCGGGAAATTGGGGTGATGTTTGTAGAAATACGGATTTAAATTGTCCTTATGGAAAATCCGATTGTGCTTTAGCCAAAGGGGCAACTTGTGTTAGAAATAATCCTGATGCTCCTTGTGCCTGCTGTTGTGATAAAGATGCTAATCCTGATACTTGTAAAGAATTAGGAGAAAAACTTTTCTGTGATGAAACAAAGGCTTGTGGTGGAATTCCCAATCATTCTCAGAAAGGACTTTGTTGTGGCTGTGAGAAAGATGAAGATTGTCATAATGGCATTGGCTTCGCCTGTAAAGATAATTGTTGTTATCCATTCTCTCCACCAAAAGAGTTAAAAGTTACTGTTGCCAATGTTAATGAAATTGTTTTAAACTGGGAATACGAAGATGTAAATCAATTAGCTACTCATTTTGAAATTTATGGAAAGGGTCCAGGGGAAGATGAATTTAATCTTTTAACAACTTGTGAGGTTAAATCTCCTTATAGTTGCGATCCTAACCAAAATTTTGTTTTAGAAAGCCCATCAGTTAATTCTTATAAATTCACAGATAAAAGAGGAAATTTTGAAAGAGGTGAAACATATTCTTATAAAATTAGAGCCAAAAAAGGAACTCAAACCGCCTATTCTGATTGGGCTGGGCCAGTGGGAGGGAAAATAGTTGGGGTAATAAGTTGTCAAAAAAATAGTGATTGTCCAAATGAAGTACCTTGTTGTCGAAAAGATAAAGGAATTTGTGTTAATTGGGAAAATTGTGAAAATCAATGTCAACCTGATGATCGGTGTAAAGGACCAGAGAAAAAATTTGCGACCGCCGATTTTTGGGTTACCCAAGATAAAGTTGTTGGTCCTTGTTTAATCAAAATCGTTCCCAACAATGGCTATCCTTGTGGACCCGAAGAAAAACCCCCTTTCACTTTTGTTACTCTTTCTGGTTATAACTTTGGAAATAATCGAGGTGAATCTGATGGTGTTTATTTTAATGGAAAAATAGGTGGAGAATTTGAAGAGATAAAAGAGGCCTGCGAAGGTTGTAATTATTGTCGATATTCTTCATGGGGAGATAAAGAAATAAAAATTGAAAGAACACCGGCCTGGGAGGCAAAAACTGGTTTGGTGAAGGTTAAAAAAATAATTGATGGGAAAATTTTCTGGAGTAACGGGTTAAAATTTACAGTAAAAGAAAGATTATCTGGGGCTGGTCAAGAGTGTAAAAAAGATGTTGAAGGTTGCCCGGTTGGTGGGATTTGTCAGCCAAAAGATATTTATTCTTGTCTTGAATGTGATTGTTCTCAATACAGTAAAGAAGATTGTTCGCTTCCTTATTGTCAATGGATTGAAAATGAAAACCGATGTGAAAATGTTATTTGTGAAAAAATAAAAGATAAAAAGATTTGTCAAAATTATTCTCATTGTCGATGGGATGAAATAAAAAGTGAATGTTTTACCTATTCATCTCATTGTCGTTGCTGTTGTGATCCAAATTTATCTCCTGATCCTTGTAAAAACCTTAACCAGAGATTAGCTTGTTATCCAAATCAAGAACCATGTACAGGAAATAATCGTGGTTTATGTTGTGGCTGTCAAAATGATAGTGACTGCAATTCATCAGGATCAAATGTAAATGGTTGCGGAATGAAAGAAAAAGAACCAAAGTGTTGTCATCCCAGACCAAAATTGATTTCAGTTTCTTTCTGTGATGATACTTCTCCAAATGATGTTCGCTTAAATACCGCTATTACTTTAAATTTCAGTGAAAAAATGGATTTTGAGAGTTTGAATAATGAAAATATAAAAGTTTCTCGAGAAGGGAATTGTATCTCAACTAATGAAGGAGAAACAATTAATAATCGTTGCTATCTTTACGGAATAATTACTAATGAAAATAAAGAAGGAAAAACACAAACAATCTTTCAACCAAAACTTTGTAAACTTCAACCAAGGACTACCTATAAAATAGAAATTGTTGTCGGTGAAAATGGTAATGGAGTTAGATCAGAGAAAGGAGTTTCAATGAACTTTGCTGAAGATAAATGTAGTTGGAATGAAAATAAGAATTGTCAAGTTGAAGAATTTACAACTTCAAATGATTCAAATGCTTTATGTGAGATAAAGTGGATTGATGTTCAACCAAGAGGACCAGTAATTGTGCGTGATACAAATATTGCTGTTAATTATAAAGGTTTTGCTCGCGATTCAAAAAACAATCCTGTTTGTGTTGAAAATTTTGTTTGGGAATCAAGTAATCCTAATGTAGCGGTAGTTACCACCCCTGGTTTAGAAACTACCGCCACTTCAAAAGGGGTTGGTGAAGCAAAAATTATTGCTAAAATTCCAGTTCTTAATAAAACCTGTGATACTTTACCAAATCATACCTGTGGTCTTTTAAAAGTAACTTTAGCTGGCCCGCAAGTTATTGAGAAACAAAGTTGTGATGTTTGTCAATTAGGCGGTCAATCACCTTCACCTTGGAAATTTTCTACTGATGCTTGTTTGAAAGCCCAAATTGTTGCTAGATTTGATAAAGTAATGAATGGTGAGAGTATAAGAGGAAATGTTTTAGTTCATGAATGTCAAACTGGTGATTTCAACAATCCAAATTGTCCTGATCCAAATGAACCTTCTTTACCTGGAGAAATTACGCTTACTCCTAATGATTCTAACCCAACCGGCTTTCGTTTTAAACCTCGTCAACCATTCAATCCTTTAAAAATATATCGAGTCATCCTTAGAAGTGGTCCAAATGGTATCAAAGATAAAAATGGTTTAGAACTTGATGGTAATAAAAATGGCATTCAAGATGGCTCACCAACTGATGATTATGTTTGGTATTTTAAAACAAGTAATATCTCTGATTGTCCATTAAACAAAGTTTGTCTTAATCCGCCACAAGCAAAAATCAATCATCCAGGGAATCAAGAGTTTAAGGCAGAGGTTTATACGGCAAATTGCAATTATTTAGAAGCAAAAGATTTTATTTGGAATTGGGAAAAGGTAAAAATTGAACCATGGAATCCAGATAAAGTAGCCACATTAACACCAAATAATGAAAAAGCTACTGCTAATTCAGTAGGTTTAGGTGAAGTTTATGTTAAAGCAAGTACTCAAGGAAAATCAGACCAAGCGCGTTTAACAGTGGCCACTGTTCCAACGATTGAAGATAAATATCCAACTGGTAATAATCTTTGTCGAAATGTTTCAATTTGGGCTTTATTTGATCAGGAAATGGATGGAAAAACTCTTAATTCATCAAATATCCTTTTTGAAAAATGTGAAAAAACTGGTGGGGTTACTTGGGGACAACCAGGGCAACCAGGAGAAGAATGTAGAGAATGGGTGGGTATTCCTTTCCGAATTAGTTGGCAAAAAATTGAAAGAAAAACAAAAGTTATTCTTACCCCAAATAATTTCTTAGAAAAATCAACTCTTTATAAAATAACAATTAAAAAAGAAGTAAAAAGTGTTCCTCCTTTTGAAAGAGAAATGGAAAAAGATTATTCTTGGACATTTACCACCAGTCCTTATATTTGTTTCTTAGAAAAAGTTAAAGTTGAGCCTGCCAGTTATCTTTTCACTAAAGCTAAAGTCAAAAAAACATTCACTGCCACAGCTTTATACCGCGAGACAGAAATTCAACCCATACCTGGTTTATATGAATGGGAGTGGAATTGGCGTTCAACTGATGAAAGTATAGTTAAGGTTACTCAAGATAATCAAAATCCTAATTCAGCAGAAGCAGAAAGTCGATCGAAAAATGGAATAGTCAACATTATTGCTAAAGCAACTATTACAATTGATAAAATCTTTATTCCATCAACAGTTGGTCAATTTAAAGAAGGATCATCAAGAGTTGAAGTTTGGCTCTGTGAAAATCCCTGGCCATCAACAAAATTTCCTGAAGGAGAAACTTATGAAGATAAAACAACAAATTTTGAATTTAGATATTGTCGCGATGCCGGACCAAATGGTCTTGAAGGAGATTTACCAATTTTGAAAGGTGGAAAAATTACTGGTCCGGTCGAACCTGGTCTTCAAAAATTAACCGAACATTTCTTTACAGTTTATGATGGTTCACTTTCCTTTTTCTACGATGGAGAAGAGATACTCGCTTTAATTAATCCTCCAAAATCTATTGTTCCAAATAGAAGTGGTTACAATAATCCTTCTTACACTATTTTTGGTAATAATAATGGAGAAATAAACGGAAAAATTGAAAAAGCAGAAGGAGGAAGGTTTGGTAAAGCCCTTGAGTTTGATGGAAACTCTTCTTTGAAAGTTAATCTCTTTGATGTTCCTTATGGTCGAAATTTAACTCTTGAACCAGAAAAATTCAGTTTAGAAGCCTGGGTCAGGCCTCAAAAATTTCAAACTCCGTCTGGTTCAATTTTCAGAAAGGGTTTTGAATCTGGAGGTTATGGTCTTGAATTAGACCTAGGAAAAGTCAGATTCTGGCTAGTTGATAAAAAAGGTCAATTGGCTGAAATTTCTACTCAAGAACCAATTTCACCTTTTCCTAATTGGACGCATTTGGTGGCTACTTATGATGGAAAAGATTTAAAACTTTATATTAATGGTCAATTAAAAGGACAAACATCAACTATTAATGGCGGAATTACTCAGAGCAATTCTGATCTTTTCATTGGCGAAGGCTTTTCTGGATATCTTGATGAAATTGCCTTATGGCAAAAAGTTTTAACCGAAAATGAAATTGATAAACATATAAAAAACCCAATTTCTCCAACCTTGGGTGATGTGATTGGCTTTAAAGTTTTCTCTGACTTTGAACACTTAAAGCCAGATGAATGGTATAAAAAATATGCTCCAGGAGAAACTGCTTCTGGTAGTTATTCTTTAGTTGATGGTTATAAAGCCTATCAGGTTGGCAGAACAATTTATGTTTCAGCAACAAATGTCGATCTTTCTTTATTAACTACTCCAAAAATTTATACCAATATTTATCTTGTTTCTCAATCTGATAATCCAAAAAGCGAAACATCACAAGTCTTTAGAAACATTGTTAACAATTGGCGATTCAATACCAATAAAGATAATGAAGGTAAATATCTAATCTCTCTTGAAGAAAAAGGAAAATTGAGAAACGATCTTGAAAGAATTTGGCATATAAAAACTGTTTGGCAAACCCTTGAAAGATATAAAGAGATAAATAAAAAAGAAGAAAATCAATATCCAAGACTAAAATCAGGCACTTATATTATTGGCATGTCAACTTCAAAATGGCCTTCTTGGACAGCGAAAACTGGTTTAGGACAAGATTTAGTTTCTGCCGGACTTTCACCATTACCAGTTGATCCGATCAATAAATTTGAAACAAGAGATAATTGTGGAGATCGTCCATCTTTATACTCTTGTTGTGCTAACTGTCCAAGAAAAGATCCAAAATGTGCTGATACCTGCTATAATCCAGCCACTTCAGTTTATGAAGCAATTCCTGGCTCTCAAATTTATCAATATATGGCTGAAGAATATCCGGGCGGAAGTGCTTATTCTTTCTATCTTAATTTTGAATATAATCTACCAGATTTCTGGCAACATGGGTGTTCAAATTTAACTCAATCAGAATGTCTTGAAAGAGCATTTTGTCGATGGGAGAAAAGAGTTCCTACTGGACAACCAGGAGGAGCAGTTCCTGGCGAATGTGAAGCAAGAAGATTAAATTATTCTGGTAATCCTTGTTCTTCACCTTCAACTTGTCCTGTCTTTAATGCTCGATTTTCCAATTGGTGGACCGCACCTCCTCAACCACCAGAAATTATAAGTTTTACCGCTAATCCTTCACAGATTAATCCTAACGAGCAAACTACTTTGTCCTGGCAAACAAGGAACGCAGAAAGGTGTGTAGCAAGTGCCGAGCCAGAAAATGAAAATTGGCAAGGAGAAGTTGATCTAAGTGGTTCAAAATCTGTTACTCTTTCAGAGAGTACTACTTTTCATTTAACTTGTTATAAAGGAGAACTTTCTACTTCTGCTTCAGTTTATGTTTCTGTTATCCAGCAATTTTATACTTTAAATGTTTATAAAGCAGGTAATGGTTCAGGTACAGTTACTGGTCCTGGTATTGACTGCGGAACTGATTGTTCAGAAAATTATAATCAGGGTACTCAAGTGACTTTGACTGCTACCCCAGATTCTGGTTCAACCTTTACTGGTTGGTCTGGTGATTGTTCAGGCCCCCAACCAACTTGTACCTTAACAATGAATTCTAATAAATCAGTTACTGCTAACTTTAATTTATCACCTCTTCCCAGTGTTACTACCCTTGATGCCACTAATATTACTTCCAATGAAGCGATTTTGAATGGCACTGCTAATCCTAATGGTTTAACCACAACCGCTTGGTTTAGATATTCAGAAAGCAATCCTGGCTCCTGCAACGATAATTTTGGAACAAGAGTTCCAGCCTCTGGTGGACTTTCTTTAGGTAATGGAAACTCACCAGTTCCCTTTTCTCAAATAGCCATTAATCTTTCACCTGGAACCACTTATTATTTCTGTGCTATTGCCCAAAATAGCGCTGGCAAAAGCTTTGGCAACCTCCTTTCATTTACTACTTCTTCCTATTCTGGTTATGCTTATGTAGCTAATAACGGAAACCATAATGTTTTAAAGGTAAATATTAATAATTTTATCGTGGAAAAGACTATTAACCTTCCCGAAGGATATTATGATGATCCTTTCGCTGTTTGTCTTACTCCAGATAAGCGATACGTTTTTGTCACTGATGATGATGCAACTTATCCAGATATTTATAAAATTGATACTCAAAATAATGATCAAGTTTCAAATTTTGTAAATAATGTCTGTGTTGAAGGCGGTTATTCTGATAGACCGGTTGATTGTGCAGTTACTCCAGATGGTCAATATTTATTTGTTCTTTGTGCTGGTACAAATGATCGAATTAAAAAATATGATATGTCTGGCAAAGAAATATATAGTTGGAGTCTTTCTTATGATCCAAAACACATTGTGATCAGCCCTTACAACGATAAAGCTTATATTTCAGCAGCCTATCCAAATAATATATACATTTTAAATCTTTCTAATAATTCTTTATATACAAGATCAGCAAACATAGGAGAAATAGATGGACTTGCCTTAAGTAGAGATGGAAAATATCTTTATATCACCTCAGATGATAACATTGGTATTTTTGATACTTCTTCAGAGAATTTGATAACATCTGTTGAAAATGATAATTGTAAATCAATTAAAGACGCAATTTATGTAGCTCCTAATAATCAATTTTTATTTGTTGGCTCTATTTCTCCATCTGAACAAATTTGTAAATGGAATATTCAAGAAAGTAATTTGATCTTGGCCTGTTATGGTTATACTCTTAATGAAGTACGTCGCGGAGGATTAGCTATTACTGACGATAACAGTGATGTAATTGTTAGTGAAAGTGGTGCTGGAACAGATGCCATTGAGAAATTTGATCAAAATTGTGGAAAGAAGAATTCGATTACCTCGAATCTAGAGGAACCCTACGGCCTCCGCATCAAATAGGTGACAGTCACCAAGAAGAGGGGTTTTAAAAGGCGCATCAATTCTAGTTTATAAGGTAAAAAATTAAATTTGGCAAAAATTTGATTAAATTTAAAAAATATGGTTGAAGAAAAAAAACCAAATGAATTAACGCCAGAAATTTCTTCCCCAGCAGAACCAGTAAAGATTGCTATTCCTAAAGAGTTAATTCGGAAAAAAAGATTTCCAAAAATCCTGATTTTTTTAATCATCGTTTTTATTCTCATTGGTGCCATTTTTCTTCTCTCTCATTTTAACCTCTGGCAAATAAAAGGGAAAAAAGTTATTACTAACCAACCAATTTTTACCCTACCAGCAAAAATTACTCCTTCTTTCGATACTGATTCTGATGGTTTAACTGATGATGAGGAAAAAAATTTGGGAACTAATTTAAACAATCCTGACACTGATAATGACGGCCTTTTTGATTTCGAAGAGGTAAAAGTGTATCAGACAAATCCAATTGATCCTGATACTGATAAGGATGGTTATAAAGATGGGGAAGAAGTAAAAGCAGGTTATAATCCAAAAGATCCAACCCCTGGCGCTAAACTTTTTGATTTTAAAGCGGAGGTGGAAAAATTATCCCAATAATTTATGGCTGAAAATTTTCAAAATCAACTTTCATTTCCTGAAGGGGAAATTCATGTCATGGATGATTATTTGAAAAGAAAAGAGAAAAAGCCAACTTCAGTTTTTATTGGTAAGCCAAAAAAAACATTCCCTCTTTGGTTAATCTGGATTTTTATCGGTTTGATTTTTATTGGTTTTGCTGGTTTAGTTTATTTTAAACCAGAAATTTTTCTTTCTTTTTTTACGCAAAAACAAAAATTGGTTAGCAATCAGCCGGTAATTAATGTTCCTCAAACAATTAATCAAGAATTAGTTAATCAAGAAATTCCCCCAAAAGTCTCTCCGGAAAAAACACTAAAAGCAGAATTAAAGGAAAATGAAGAAGTTATTGTTTCAGCTGAACTTTTTTTACCTGAGGGGGCAATTCCTTTTGAAAAAGAAATAAATATTGAAGCTAGTTCTTATCTTGAGCCGGAGGAAAAATATAAAATTATTGGTGGAGTTTTTAAAATTTCTCCTTTAGTTTCTATCCTAAAGCCATTAAGTTTAAAAATTTATTATTCTCAAAATCAGGTTGAATCAGTATGGGAAGATGAACTGAAAATTGGTTATCTAAAAGAAGGTTTTTGGATCATTTTACCAACTGAAGTTGATACTGAAAGAAATATTCTTTCCACTGAACTTTCTTCACTTTATTCCGGAATTTTTGCTCCTTTAATTTTAAAGGAAAAAATTCAACCAAAAAAAGAACTTCAGGAAATTGCCCCAGGAATATATTTAGGAGAAGATTCAGATAACGATGGTTTAACCGATAAGGAAGAAGAGATTTTTAAAACTGACAAAAACAATCCTGATACTGATCATGATTCTTATTCTGATGGTTCAGAAATAATTAATCTTTATTCACCATTATCTCCTTTAGCAAAATTGGCTGAGACAGATTTGATAAAAATTTATTCTAATGAAACATTTGGCTATTCTCTTTTTTATCCTGCCTCATTTGTTGTTAAAGTGATGCCAGATTCTGAGGATAAAGAAGTTGTTATTTCCTCTGAGACTGGAGAATTCTTTAGTATCATTGTTCAGGATAATCCGGAAGAAATTCCAGTTTCTGAATGGTATAAAAAACAAGTTAAAGAAATTCAAACTGATAAATTAGCAAAGACAGAAGTTGATGGTTATGAAGCGGTTTGGAGCTTGGATGGTTTAACTTTATATATTGGTAAAGAGGATAAAATTTATATTTTATCTTACAACATCGGTGGTGGAACAATTGCCAATTTCAAATCAACATTTTTAATGATGATTAAAAGCTTTAAGTTTTTCAGAAAATGATATGAAATTTATAAATTTTCAGCTTCTTAAAAGAAGTTTTTGCCATGCCTTTGAAGGACTTAAATATAATTTCTCTCATGAACAAAATTTTAAAATTCAGGTTATTATCGGATTGATTGTTTTTTTTCTCGCCTTTTATTTTCCATTAACAATTGGTCAAAAAATTACAGTTGTTTTACTTATCAGTTTGGTTTTAATTTTGGAACTTTTAAATTCTGTTTTGGAAAGAACACTTGACCTTTTAAAACCAAGGATTGATCCAGCGGTTGAAATTATTAAAAAAACTATGTCCGGTCTTGTTCTTTTGGCTTGTTTAACTTCAGTCATTGTTGGCTTCCTTATTTTCTATCCTTTCTTTTTTTGATATAATTTAAAGCTATGTCAGAAAAATTTTTAACTGGTGTTGATTTTGGTTCAAATTCAATTAAGATAGCAGTTGGTTCAGTTAACAAAGAAGGGAACCTTCAAATTGTCAGCGCGGTTGAAGAACCGACACTTGGCATTAATAAAGGAATGATTACTGATCTTGAAGAAACAGTAACCTCTTTTTCTCGGGCTTTAGAAAAAATAGAAAGATTAACTGGAAAAAATATAGATCATGGCTTTGTTGGGATTTCAAATCCCTACATTATTTCTCAACCATCTCATGGGGTGATAGCAATTTCAAGTGCTAATGGGGAGATAAAAGAAGAAGATATTAAAAGGGTTTTAGAGGCAGCGGAAACGGTTGCCAGTCCACCGAATTATGAAATTTTACATACCATCCCTATTTCTTTTACTGTCGATTCTCAATCAGGAATTAAAGACCCACTTGGTATGACTGGCGTAAGACTTGAAGTTGATACTCAGGTGATTGAGGTTTTATCAACTCAAATTAAAATGATGGATAAATGTTTAACTCGAGTAGGTTTTTTAGGTGAGAGTTTAATTTATTCTCCTTTAGCCTGTGCTGAAGTAACTTTAGAAAAAAGGGAGAAAGAAATAGGGGTTGCTTTAATAAATTTAGGTTCAACAACTACATCATTAATTGTTTTTGAAGAAGGAGATATTTTAACGACTAAAGTTTTACCAATTGGTTCAAGGCATATTACTTCTGATATTGCCATCGGATTAAAAATTTCTATTGATTTAGCAGAAATGATTAAACTTTTTTATGGTTGCGCAACAGTTCAAGAGATAGGAAAAGATGAGAAGATAGATCTTTCCGAGATTGATGAAAAAGAGAAAGGATTCTTTTCAAAAAAACAAGTCGCTGAAATTGTTGAGGCAAGAGTTGAAGAAATTTTCAAAATGGTTGATAAAGAACTTTCTTTAATTAAAAGAAGTGGTAAGCTTCCAGCCGGAGTTGTTTTAACTGGTGGTGGAGCAAAATTAAAAGCTATTGAAATTTTAGCGAAAAAAGTTTTAAAATTACCAGCAAAAATTGGTTATCCAAAAAATGTTTCTTTAATGGTTGAAAAAGCAAACGATCCAATTTTTACCAATGCTATTGGTTTAGTTGTTTTTGGTAAAGAAAGTTCTCCCCAAATTAAGGAAACTTTTTCTCTTAAGAAAATTTTTGAAAAATTTTTTAAAAAAATATTTCTCTAATATGACAAAAAAGAAAAAAGATTTTTCAATTGGAATAAAAGTTTTAGGAATTGGTGGATCAGGCGGAAATATTGTTTCTCGTTTATCAAAATCAAAGAAAATAAAAGGGATAGAATTTTTTGCGATTAATACTGATTTGCAAGCTTTAAGAAGAATTAATGGAGTGAAAAAGATTCAAATTGGAAAAAATTTAACCAATGGTTTAGGAACAGGAATGAATCCAGAATTAGGGAAAAAAGCAGCCGAAGAATCAGCTAAAGAGATAGAGGAATTATTAAAAGGAGCCCAAATGGTTTTTTTAACTTCTGGATTGGGTGGTGGGACAGGAAGTGGGGCAACGCCAGTGATTGCTGAAATTTCAAAAAAATTAGGAATTTTAACAATTGCGGTTTTAACAACTCCATTTTCCTTTGAAGGAAAGGTTAGAAAAGAGATTGCTGAACAGGCATTAAAAGAGATAAAAGAGAAAGTTGATAGTTTTATTGTTATTTCAAATGATAGATTACTTGATATTGCTGGAAAAAATACCTCTTTAATTGAAGCTTTTTCTTTAGCGGACAACATTTTAAAAAATGCCATCATTAACATTTCAGAAATTATCCTTTTGCCAGGATTAATTAATATTGACTTTGCTGATATAAGAACTATAATGGAAGGCTCTGGTCAAGCTTTAATCGGTATTGGTAGAGCTTCTGGGGAAGAAAGAGCAGTGACAGCCGCAAGGCAAGCAATTGAAAATCCACTTTTAGATTTAACCCTTTCTAACGCTAAAGGAATCCTCTTTTTAGTTAAAGGTGGTAAAGATTTAACTCTGGACGAAATTAATGAAGCAGCTAAAATAATAACTTCTAAAGCGTCAGAAGAAGCAAAAATTATTTTTGGGGCAATCATTGATGAAAATTTAAAAGAAGACTTTGAGATAACTGTTATTGCTTCAAATTTTTCAGTTGAAAAAGAAGAAAAAAAGGAATTTGTTCCGCTTTCCACTTTTAAAGAAATTGAGAAAGAGATTAAAGAAGAAAAAAAAGAAAAAGAAGAGGAAGATTTAGAAATCCCAGCATTTTTAAGAAAAAAAATAAAATATTAAATTTATGGCTAAAATTACTCATGTTAAAAAAAGAGATGGGGCAATTGTTCCCTTTGACGAAAAAAAGATTGAGGAGGCAATTTCAAAAGCCTTAACTGCGACCAATGAAGCAGATGGAAGAAAAGCAAAAAGATTGGCTAAAAAGGTCGTTAAGATTTTAGAGAGAAGATTTAAAAAGAATGAAATTCCTCACGTTGAGCAGATTCAAGATATTGTTGAAGAAGTCTTAATTTTGGAAGGATTAGTTGAAACAGCTAAAGCCTATATTTTGTATCGAGAACAAAGAAGAAGAATTAGAGAAGCGGTGGCTGTTTCTGAAGAGGCAGTTGAAAGAATTGATCAGTATTTAGAAAAACTTGATTGGGAGGTTCAGGAAAACGCTAATATGGCCTTTTCTTTGCAAGGGTTAAACCATTATGGAGTTTCCTACATTGTTAAAAAATACTGGCTAAACAAAATTTATCCTCCAGAAATCAGGGAAGCGAATGAATCTGGAGATTTTCATATCCACAATTTGGATACCCTTGGCCCATACTGCATGGGGTGGGATTTATATGATCTTTTAATGAAAGGATTTGGCGGAGTACCAGGGAAAGTTGAATCAAAGCCAGCAAAACATTTTAACACTGCCTTAATGCAATGCGTTAATTTTTTATATACATTGCAAGGGGAATGTGCGGGCGCTGTGAGTTTTTCAAATTTTGATACTCTCTTGGCACCATTCATTAGATATGACAATTTGAACTATCAACAAGTAAAACAAGCTTTGCAAGAATTTTTGTTTAATATGGCCATACCCACTCGCGTTGGCTTTCAAACGCCATTTTCGAACATAACTTTAGATTTAAAACCATCTCCAGTTTATAAAAACTTGCCAGTAATTATTGGAGGAAAACCTCAAGATAAAACTTATTCTGAATTTGAAGAAGAAATGAAAATTTTTGACAAAGCCCTTTATGAAGTTTACATGGAAGGAGATGCAAAGGGAAGGCCATTCCATTTTCCAATTCCTACCATAAACATTACAAAAGATTTTCCCTGGGATGAACCTGCTTTTGATGGAATTTTTGAGGCTTCTGCAAAATATGGAACGAATTATTTCGCAAATTACATAAATTCTGAAATGAAACCTGAGGATGTTAGGAGTATGTGTTGCAGACTTCGTCTCCAACTTACAGAGCTCTACAACCGAGGAGGCGGAGGACTTTTCGGAGCGGGGTCGAAAACTGGTTGTTATGATGAAAAAACTGAAATTTTAACTGAAAATGGTTGGAAATTCTTCAAAGATTTAACTTTAGAAGATAGAGTGTTCACTTTAACCGAAGACAACAAAATTGAGCTTCATAATCCTATAAGGCTTTTTGAATATGATTATGAAGGAAAAATGATTCATTTTAAATCGAGAGCTTTTGATTTATTAGTAACACCGAACCACCGAATGGTTGTGGACCATAAATACAAAGGTAAAAGAATGTTTGTGGAGGCTAAAGATTTTAGACCATACCAGCATTACATTCCAAAAGGAGGAATTTGGGAGGGAGAGGAAAAAGAATGGTTTGTTTTACCTCCGATTGTTATTTTAGGAGGTGCAGGTCCTCAATCAAAATTTTCCGAAGAAGAACTCCAAACTATCAGGCAATTAAAAAAAGAAGGTAAAAGTATTTATCAAATAGCTCAAAGTTTCAATTGTAATCCAGTCACTATTTTCAATATTTGCACTAAAGAAAATTATGGGAATAGAGAAAGAGTAAGAATAAGGTACGAAGCTCCACCTTTGAAAATAAAAATGGATGATTGGCTGAAGTTTTTTGGTATTTGGTTGGCTGAAGGGTCGACTGACAATGAAAAAATTGCAATAGATCATGGATATAGGGTAATAATCTCTCAAAAGAATAAGGAAAAAAGGGAAGAAATAAAGGAGGTTTTAAATCGGTTACCCTTTAATTACTCTGAGGAAAAAGATACCTTTGTAATTTGCAGCAAACAGCTCTGGAGCTACTTAAGACAATTTGGAAACAAATACACAAAGTTTATTCCAAAGGAAATAAAAAATTTAAGCAAAAGGCAATTGAAAATTTTGTTCGATTGGATGGTAAAAGGAGATGGACATGTGAGAAAAACCAACGGTCAAATAAATTATTGGACAGCCTCAAAGAGGTTGGCAGACGATTTGCAAGAAATAATTCTGAAATTAGGTTGGCATGCAACGATTAAAGAAAGAAGGAGAAAGATTTCTCAAATTAAAGGGAGAGAGGTAAAAACTAACGTCGTTTATGAAATTGGAGTTCATCAAAAAACAAAGCATTTCACTTTCACTCATAAAGAAAGGATTAAAAATCAAATTAGAGAAGTTTATTACAAAGGGAAAGTTTACTGTTGTGAAGTTCCAAATCACACAGTTTATGTAAGAAGGGATGGAAAAGCTACTTGGTGTGGAAATTCAATCGGGGTTGTCACAATCAATTTGCCACGCATTGGATATTTATCAAAAACGAAGAAAGAATTTTTTGAAAGGTTGGCAAGAGTTATGGATTTGGCAAAAGAAAGTTTAGAGATAAAAAGAAAGGCTTTAGAAAATTACATTGAAAAAGGACTTTATCCTTATTCAAGATATTATTTGCAAGACATAAAACAAATGAGAGGAAAATACTGGGCGAATCATTTTTCAACCATTGGCCTTGTTGGGATGAATGAGTGCCTTTTGAACTTTATGGGAGAAAATATTGCCTCAAAAAGAGGAAGAAAATTTGCTTTGGAGGTTTTAGATTTCATGAGAGAAAGGTTAGTGAAATATCAAAGAGAAACTGGAAACATTTATAATCTCGAGGCGACGCCTGCAGAATCAACCGCTTATCGCCTTGCCTTAAAAGACAAAGAAAGATATCCAGACATTATCACAGCTGGCACCAAAAAAGTTCCCTATTATAGTAATAGCTCTCAACTCCCTGTAAATTACACTGACGATGTTTTTGAGACTTTGAAGCTTCAAGATGAACTTCAATGTAAATATACAGGAGGTTGTATTGAGAAAGGAAACAGAGTTTTAACTGATAAAGGTTTGTTGCCGATTGAATACATTTTTGAAAATTTTGAAAAATTAAAACCGATTAAGGCTTTGAGTTATAACCAAGAAAAAGAAATTAGCGAATGGGATGAAATAGTAAAGGCAGTCAAAATCGATGTAAGCAAAGAAAATAAAATTAGGATAAAAGGAGAAAGAAATTTGGATATTGTTACTTCAGATTGGCATCCATTCTTTGTCCTTGAAAAGATTAAACCAAATCCTGCTTGTCCAGTTTGCGGGACTGAAGTGATTAACATTAAGGGTTTTGCTACCCATTTAAGATGGGTTCCAGAGTGTAGAGAGAAATACAAAAAACTTCCAAAATACAGAATTGTAGAAAAAAGAGCGGACGAACTAAAAGTCGGAGATTATATTTTGCAAAATTTCACCAATGTTTATCCTCAAAAAGAAAGTGAATTAAATAATGACTTAATGTGGTTAATTGGATTTTTCATTGGCGATGGGTGTATTTCTGAATTTGTAGATAACCGAGGGGGAAACAATCTTAAGAAGTACAAAGTTCGATTTTTCAGTAAATCTCAGGAAGCCTTAGAAAAAGTAGCTAAAATTTTGAATAAATATTTTGGATGCAATGCAAAAGTAATTAAAAATGACAAAAGGAGCGACCAATTGAGAGAAGTCTCTACTTCTAAAAAGGAGGTTTGGGAATTCTTCTTTAAATACGGTTTTTGGGCAGGCGAAAAAGTTTATAATATTTATGTACCCCAAAAAGTGAAAGAGAACTTCACTCAAGAAAATATTTATGCTTTCCTTTCTGGTTTAATGGATTCTGATGGAAGCTTGGGTAAAAGAGATGGAGATTTTGAATATGAGACAGTCTCTTCTCAATTGGCTGAAGACCTTTTAGAAATTTTTACAAAAGCTGGGATAATGGTGGGTAAAAGATTAAAAAAGACAAAGAGAAAGAATGAAAAAGACATCTGGAGAATAAGGATCCCGCAATATGAACTAACTAAGATAAAAGAAAAATTGTGTATTACTGTAAACCCAGAAAGAATTAGACCAACTCTTTCAAATAGAGAAAAACGACAACTGCCCGTAGTAAGAGTGAAAAAAGTTTCTAAAGTTGATGTCAAAGACAATCAATTTTACGATTTAATGACAAAGAAAAATCACAATTATTTAGCGGGAAAGGATTGTTTAGTTTTTGTACACAATACAGTTTTGCACATCTTTTTAGGAGAAAGAATGCAAAGCGGAGAAGGGGTGAAAAAATTAGTTAAAAAAGTTTTTGAAAATTTCAAATTACCATACATTACTATCACTCCAACTTTCTCCATTTGTCCTGTTCACGGCTATTTAGAAGGAGAGCACTTTTTCTGTCCAAAATGTATTGTTAAACAACCATGCGAAGTTTATTCAAGAATAGTTGGTTATTTAAGACCGGTTCAACAATGGAACTTAGGTAAACAACAAGAATTTCATCAAAGAAAAGTATTTAAAATTTCCGAAAAAGAATTATAATAAAATTATGGGTTGGCAAACAAAAGAAACAACCGACCTTTTTAAAGCAATTTTGAAATTAAAAAATGTTGAGGAAGCAGAAAAATTTTTCCGCGACCTTTGTACCTTACAAGAAATTTATGAAATGAGTAAAAGATGGCAGGCAGCAAAATTAATTTATCAAGGTTTACCAATTCGTGAAATCGCTCAAAAATTAGAAATGAGTACCACAACTGTTGCTCGCGTTGCTCACTGGCTCAATCACGGGGAGGGTGGATATCGACTTATTTTAGAAAGAATGAAATAATAAGAATAGGTTAAAGAATTTTAGATCCAAAATTTCAAGTTTCAAATTAGAAGTTTAGAACTTTTTACACCCGCCTTAATGTGTTTACTTAACGTGTTAACACATTGTATTGATACTAAATTGGTTTAGATGATAAAAAATCATTATCGATTGAACCTTTGGTGGTTTTAATATTTAATCTAATTCTTTACATTTTAGTAAATTTTTATTAGAATTTAAAAGACGGTGGCTGTAGCTTAGCGGTTTAAAGCGCCAGGTTGTGGCCCTGGAGATCGCGGGTTCAAATCCCGTCAGCCACCCATTTTATGTCTTTTGAAAAATTACAACCTCATCTTTTGTGTCAAAAAAAGGATATTGCTCCTTATGTTTTATTACCTGGTGATCCAAATCGAGTCTTAAGAATGGCTAAACTATTAGATGAATTTAAAGAAATCTCTTATCATCGCGAGTTTAGAGTGGTAACTGGAAAATATAAAAATATTCCTGTCACTATTTGTTCAACTGGAATTGGTGGACCATCAACAGCCATTGCTATGGAGGAATTGATTAATTTAGGAGCAAAAATTTTTATTAGAGTTGGTTCTTGTGGTGGAAATCAACCAGAAATTAAAATTGGCGATGCAATTATTTCTGAAGCAGTTATTCGAGAAGATCATACTTCATTAGATTATTTACCAATTCAATTTCCCGCTCTTGCTGATAGAGAAGTAGTTAATGCTTTAGAAGAAAGTGCTAAGAAATTAAAAATAAGGTATTTTGTCGGTCCAACTTTAAGTGTTGATGCGTTGTATTCAGAAAAAAATAAACAGTTAAAAGATTTTTGGCGAAAATTTGGTTGTTTAGCCCAAGAGATGGAGGCAGGGACAGTTTTTGTTTTAGCTAAATTTAGAAAAGTTAAGGCAGGAGCAATTTTTTTAGTTGTCAATAGAATTAATAACGAAAATATAAAAGAAGGAATTTCTCGCTATGCTTTTGAAGGAAAAATGAAAAAAGGAAGATTGATTGAAATGGAAAAGAAAATTACAAAAGTTGCTTTAGAATCGATTGTTTTACTTTCTTCTTAGGTTTATGTTTTTTTACGGTTGGCAAAAAACTTCTTTGATTGAATGGTCAAATAAAATTTCAACTGTTTTATTTGTTGGCGGTTGCAATTTTAGGTGTCCTTTTTGTTATAATCGAGATTTGGTTTTAAACTATTTTAAACTGCCAAAAATTTCTGAAAGAAAAATTTTAGATTTCTTGAAATCAAGAAAAGGGTTGCTTGACGGGGTAATGATTACTGGTGGTGAACCACTTGCCTTTATTGATAGATCAAAAAAAGACTTATTTGATTTTATAAAAAAAGTAAAAAAAATTGGTTTTGAAGTTGGAATTGAAACAAATGGTTCGAATCCAGAAGTACTTGAGGAATTAATAAATGAAAAATTGATTGATTATGTGGCCATGGATGTGAAAGCCCCATTAAAATTTAATTCTTTTAAAGAAATTTCAAAATATGAAGAATTAGCTGGGGTAAAAGTTGATCTAGAAAAAATAAAAAGAAGCATCAATTTGATTAAAAATTCTGGTTTGGAATATGAATTTAGAACAACAGTTGCTCCTCTTTTATCAGAAGAAGACATTTTAGAAATTGCTAAAGAGTTGAAGGGGGTTAAAAAATATGTTTTACAAGTTTTTCAGCCAGTTGAAACATTAATTAATCAAAAGTTAGCGAAAATGAAATTTTTAGATCGAAAAGATTTAGAAAAAATTGGTCAAAAAATAAAAGATTACTTTGAAAAATTTGAAGTTCGTGGCTGATGAAAACAAAAATTATTAAAATTAATCCAAAAAAAATAGAAATTTATAAAATTAGGGAGGCAGCTGAAATTATTAAAAAAGGAGGATTAGTTGCCTTTCCAACAGAAACAGTTTATGGATTAGGAGCAAATGTTTTTGATGAGAAAGCAGTGAAAAAAATTTTTCAGGTTAAAAAAAGGCCATTTAATGATCCGATTATTGTTCATATTGCTAAAAAAAATGACATTTATAAGTTAACTAAAGAGGTGCCAAAAATAGTTAAAAAATTAATTGATAAATTTTGGCCCGGCCCCTTAACCTTAATTTTAAAAAAAAGAAAAATTATTCCGAAAATAGTAACCGCTGGTTTAAAAACCGTTGCCATTAGAATGCCAAAAAATAAAATTGCCCTTTCTTTAATTAAAGAAGCAAAAACACCAATTGCTGCACCAAGTGCCAATCTTTTTGGTAAACCAAGTCCAACAACCGCTCAACATGTTAAAGAAGATTTATTAAATAAAATTGATTTAATTATTGATGGTGGACCAACAAAAATTGGTTTAGAATCAACAGTCTTGGATTTAACAACAAAACCAGCGACTCTACTTCGACCAGGTGGAATTACTTTAGAAAAGTTGAAAAAAATTTTAGGAGAAATAAAAATTCATCCAACTGTTTTTGAGAAAATAAAAATAAAAACTTTAAAATCACCAGGAATGATTTATCGTCATTATGCTCCAAAAGCAAATCTTTTTTTAATTGAAGGAGAAGAGAAAAAAGTAAAAAATAAAATTGAAAATTTAATCAAAAAATATAAGAAGAAAAAAATTGGCGTTTTGACAGTTAATAAAAATCATCTTTATAAAGCAGATTTAGTAAAATTTGTTGGTAAAAATTTTTCATCTATTGCCAAAAATCTTTTTAAAATTTTAAGAGAATTTGATAGAAAAAATATTGAGATAATTTTTGCTGAAGGAACAAGTGAGAAAGGTTTGGGATTAGCAATTATGAATCGATTAAGGAAGGCTTCATATAAAATAATAAAAGTTTAAAAATGAAATTGACAAAATTGCAGAAAAAAATTTATAATTTATTAATAAAAATTCCTAAAGGTAAAATTACAACTTATAAATTATTAGCAAAAGCAATTGGCAAACCAAAAAATTGGCGAGAAATTGGCAAAATTTTAAATGAAAATCCATTTCCTGAAAGATTTCCTTGCTATAAAGTTGTAAGATCGGATGGTAAAATTGGTGGATATAGTCAGGGCTTGAGAAAAAAAATTGCTTTTCTTAGAAAGGGTGGTATAATAGTAAGAAAAAATAGAATTGTTAATTTTAAAAAGCATCTTTTTGATTTTAAAGTATGATTGAATATCTTCAAAAACCAAATTTCACTCCCCAATTACCAAAACCAAGAAATAAAAAAAGAAATTCATCTTTTAAAAATCAAATTTTAACTATTGTCATTATTTCTTTTGTTGTTAGTTTAATTTCTTCTTTAGCAGTTAGTTTGATTATTAACAGTTTAATTAAGTTTAATGCTAATCAACCAGTATCTCAAAGCATTTCTCAATCAACAAATAACAATCAACAAACAATAAATCAATCAACTCAAACAGAAAAAATAAAAATTGTTGATGAAGAAACGATTGTCATAAAGACTGTTGAAAAAGCAGTTCCGGCTGTGGTGAGTATAGTTGTCACTCAAGAAATTCCTCGCTATATTTACGAATGGTCACCACTTGAAGAATTTTTTGGTCCGGAATGGCCTTTTGAGTTTAAAATTCCTCAACCAAAAGAATTACCACAAAAAGAAAAACAGCAGGTTGGAAAAGGGACTGGTTTTCTTATTTCTTCTGATGGGTTAATTTTAACCAACAAACATGTGGTTGATGAAAAAAATGCTGATTATTCAGTCATTACTAACGAAGGAAAAACCATTCCCGCTAAAGTTTTAGCCACTGATCCATTTAATGATGTGGCTATTTTAAAAATCGAGGGAAATAACTTCCCTTATTTAAAATTAGGTGATTCAGATAAAATAAAAATTGGTCAAACAGTGATTGCCATCGGTTTTGCTTTAGGAGAATTTAGAAATACCGTCACTAAAGGAGTTATCTCTGGCATTGGTCGAAAAATTGTTGCTGGTGGTGGGGGGAGAGTTGAACAATTAGAAGACGTCATTCAAACTGATGCGGCTATTAATCCGGGTAATTCTGGCGGACCACTTTTGAATTTAAATGGTGAAGTGATTGGGATTAATACCGCGATGTCTTTGGAAGGACAATTGATTGGTTTTGCTATCCCAATTAATGTTGCAAAGTACGCTGTTGAATCAGTTAAAAAATTTGGTAGAATTGTCAGACCATTTTTAGGGATTCGATATATCATTATCAACGAGACAATTGCTAAAGCAAATAATTTACCAGTTGATTATGGAGCATTAATAGTTAGAGGAGATTCACCATCTGATTTAGCGGTTGTTCCTGGCTCAGCGGCTGATAAAGCAGGTTTAAAAGAAAACGATATTATTTTAGAATTGAATGGGAAAAAAATTACTCAGGAAAACTCTTTAGCCAAAATGATTCAAAAATTTAAACCAGGTGACGAGGTGACATTAAAAGTTTTATCAAAAGGAAAAGAAAAAATAATTAAAGTTGTTTTAGGGGAATACAAAGAATAAAAAGGGGCCCAACTGATCCTGTCATTTTTATCTTTTCTTTTTGTCTTTTTGTTGAGATCAGGGATCAAGTCGAGCCCCGCGCATTTTATTTTTCCTTTTCCTCCTTTTTAGAAGTCGGTGTTTCTTTCACTTGTTTAAAGGAAGCACAAAGGGGATAGAGGTCGCAAATATCAAGCGTTCTTTTATCAAGAATGTCTAATAATTCTCTTGTGGCTGGCCGGCCACAAAGGAAGCATTTTTTTTCTCCGTCCATTTTCCCTCCTTTTTTATTTCTTAATAAAAAAAATCGGCCGCTTTTGGCGGCTGATTTTTGCTTTAAAAAGCAAAACCTATCAGCCGCCTCGGCCAATAATGATAATAAGAGATAATTTATTTAATTTTTGGCAGTTATCCATAAGATTAAAAAATTATAAACTCTTTAAAACTCAAAGTCAAGAAAAGTTATCCACAGGCTTAGGAATTTAAATTTTTTGTGGGAAAAAATAAAATTTATGCTAAAATAGTAAAATATGACAGATATTTATCAATTTTTAAATGGACCTTATGATAAAAACAATGCCATTTTATCTTTACATGCTGGTGTTGGGGGAACTGATGCTTGTGATTGGACTGAAATGCTTTTAAGGATGTATCAGAAATTTGCTGAAAAGAAAAAATGGAAAGTTTTTTTAATTGATGAAACAAAAGGTTCTGAAGCGGGAATAAAAAGTGCTACTTTGGAAATAATTGGTCCTTATGCTTATGGATTTTTAAAATCTGAATCAGGCGTTCATCGTTTGGTAAGAATTTCTCCTTTTGATGCTCAAAAAATGCGTCACACCTCTTTCGCTTTAGTTGATGTCCTGCCGGAAATTCCTGAACCAAAAATTGAAATTAAAGAAAAAGATTTAAAAATTGAAACATTTCGTGCTTCCACTAAAGGTGGTCAAAATGTTCAAAAAGTAGAAAGTGCGGTAAGAATTACTCATCTGCCAACAAAAATCACTGTTACTTGTCAGGCAGAAAGATCACAATATCAGAATAAAAAAATAGCCATGAAGATTCTTTTTTCAAAACTTTATCAATTTGCTCAAGCAAAGAAAGAAGAAGAGAAAGAAAGAATTAGGGGTCGAATTTTACCTGCTTCATGGGGTTATCAGATTCGTTCTTATGTTTTAAATCCATATAAATTAGTTAAAGATCATCGAACCGGTTATCAAACTAATGAAGTTGAAGAAGTTTTAGATGGGGAAATAGAAAAATTTATCGAAGCCTATTATTTAAAACAAAAAAATGAAAATTCTAAGAACTCCTAAATTTATTTTTCTTTTTTTAATTATTCTTCTTTTAATTGATTTTTTTATCATTGGTAAGTTAGATGAAGTTTCAAGAAGACACGAGGGTTATGGTTATTATTATCCATTAAAAGAAAAAGAACAGCATCTTTTATATCAGAGATATGGTTGGCCAAGAATTCTTTATAATTTTTCTCACTTTTTCCAGTTCTGGCTTTCTCCTCCGCCGGGTAAAAGATTTCATAATTTATGGGAATTTTTAAATCTTGATGTTCCGCCATCGAGTTTTTTATTTAATATTTGCCACTTTTTTGCTTTTTTTCTTTTTTCCCTTTTCCTTCTTTATTTTTTTCGTTTGCCAATCTTAGTTGTCTTTTTAATCGGTATTTTCTTTAATATTTTCCATGAGTATATTGCTGAAGGAATTTATATGGACCCTTCTTTTAATGATTTATGGGTTAATCTATTGGGAAATCTTTTTGGTCTTTTGATTTGGCTTTTAATTAAAAAATAGATGCCAATTTTAAAACATAGAATTTTTTTAATTTTTTTAATCAGTTTTATCTTTGGAATTTTTTTAGCCTCTTTTTTCAAAATTTCTTATTTTCTTTGCTATTCTTTTTTTCTTTTTTGTTTACTCTTTTTAATTTTATTTTGGGAAAATAAAAAAATAAGGATTGTTTTTCTTTCCTTTATTTTTCTTTTATTAGGGATTATAAGATACAATTTAAGCTGGCCAAAAATTACTCCGGAGAAAATTCAATTTTATAATAATAGAAAAGTCGTTTTTGAAGGGATAGTAAAAAGAGTTGATGAAAGGTTGGACAAAAAAGAATTAGTGGTTAAAGCAAATAAAATTTTCACTAATGAAGAATCAATTAAAATTAAAGGAAATGTTTTAGTTTATTTACCCCTTTACTCTTCTTATTTTTATGGTGATCGATTAAAGATTTCTTGTCATCTTTTATCGCCACAACCAATAGAAAAATTTGCTTATCATGAATATTTGGCTCGTTATAACATTTATTCAGTTTGTTTTCCAAAAGAGGTAAAAATTTTAGCTAGGAATCAAGGCAATTTTTTTATCAATCAAATTTTTAAAATCAGAGAAAAAATAAAATTGGCTATTGATCAAAATTTTACTGAACCAGAAGGATCTATTTTTTCCGCTCTTCTTTTAGGAATAAAAAAAGAGATCCCTCAGAGAGTAAGAGAGGTTTTTTCAAAAACTGGAACAGCTCATATTTTAGCAGTTTCTGGTTTGCACGCGATGATAATGACTAAAATTTTAATCTTTATTTTAATTAATCTTTCTTTAAAACGCCAAGATGCTTTTTGGATAGTTTCACTCTTTTTAATTTTTTATATTCTTTTAACAGGCGCTTCTCCTTCAGCAATTCGGGCTGGAATAATGGGTTTCTTGTTAATTTTGGCTGAAAAAATTGGTCGAAAGAAAGAAAGTCTAAATCTAATTTTTTTCTCCGCTGCCTTAATGCTTCTTTTTAATCCAAAACTTTTAAAAAATGATATTGGTTTTCAACTTTCTTATTTAGGGATTTTAGGGATCAATTATTTAGAGAATTTTTTTTATCGAGTTTTTAAATTTATTTTTAAAAAGAAAACAAACCTTTCTCAATTATTGGCGACAACTTTCTCAGCCCAAGTTTTCGTTTTCCCTTTAGTTTTATATTATTGGGGATATTTATCTTTAATTGCTCCGATTGCTAACTTTTTAGTTTTAAATGTTTTACCCTATTTAATGACATTGGGTTTTCTTTTTGCTTTTTGTTCTTTTATTTTTCTTCCTTTAAGTAAAATTTTATTTTTTCCAATTTGGCTAATTCTTTATTTTTTATTTCGAATTTTAAAATTTCTTTCCGATTTACCAGTTTTTTCAATCAATTTTGGTCAAATTAATTTTGTTATGGTAATTATTTTATATTTAGCGATTATTTATTTTACTTTCAAAGCTAAAACCATAAAATAAAAAAATGAAATCATTTTTAAAGATGAAAAAGTGGTTAATTTTTGTTATCGGTGGAGTTTTGATTTTGAGTTTATTTTTAATTTATTACTTTTCTTCTGAAAAAAATCTTAAAATTATCTTTTTAAATGTTGGGCAAGGAGATGCGATTTTAATTAGAACTGTTAAAGGGGAAAATATTTTAATTGATGGTGGTCCAAACAAAAATATTATTTTTAAACTCGATTCTTATATTCCTTTTTATGAAAGAAAAATCGATTTAATGATTTTAACCCATCCCGATCCAGATCATTTAAATGGTTTAGTTGAAGTTTTAAAAAGATATCCAACTAGAAAAGTTTTTTACAATGGAGTTAAAGATAATGATTTGATTTATTCAGAATTTTTAAAAATAATTGAAGAAAAGAAAATTGAAAAAGAGGTTGTTTGGCTTGGTAAAAATTTTGAATTTAAAAATGGGAAAATAGAAATTTTTTATCCTTTTGAAAATCTTTCTGGTTTAGAGTTTAAAAACGATAATGATTCATCAATTGTTTTTAAATTAACTTATGGTAAAATTAGAATTCTTTTTACCGGTGATGCAACAAAAAAAATTGAAGAAAAATTGATTGAAAATAATTTAGATTTAGAAGCGGAAATTTTAAAAGTTGCCCATCATGGTTCAAAAGATTCAACTAGTTTAAATTTTTTAGAAAAAGTTAAACCGATTTATGCCATCATTTCCGTTGGAGAAAATAAATTTGGTCATCCATCATTGAGAGTGTTAAAAAATTTAGAAAAGATTAAAACAAAAGTCTTGCGTACCGATCAATTAGATGATATAATTTTTGAAACAAACGGAGTTGACCTTAAATTAAAAAATTATGAAAGAAATAGAATTCCCTCTTTTTAAAACAAAAATTGAAGGAGTAAATCAAAAATTTAATCTTAATGATCCAGATGAAAGAAAGAAATATTTTGAATTAAAAGCAGGAAAAGAGATTGAGAAATTAAGGGAGTATCTTAAGAAAAACACTTTTGTTGCTTATCTTTTAGGAAAGAAAAATTCTGGTAAAGGAACTTATGCGAAAATGTTTGCGGAAATAGTTGATCCAGAGAAAATTATCCATTTTTCAGTTGGTGACGTTGTTAGGGCAATCCATCAAGAATATTTAGATCCTCAAAGAAAAGACGATTTGATTGATTTTTTGAAAAGAAATTATCGTGGATTTATTCCTATTGAAAAAGCTCTTCAATCACTTGAGGAAAGATCGACTAAGAATCTTTTACCAACAGAATTTGTTTTGTCTTTAATTAAAAGAGAAATTTCTCGTTTGGAGAAAAAAGCACTTTTTATTGACGGTTTTCCAAGAGAAATGGATCAAGTTTCTTATTCTTTATTTTTCCGCGATTTAATTGATTATCGAGAAGATCCAGATGTTTTTATTTTAATTGATGTTCCAAACACAGTCATTGATGAAAGAATTAAATATCGAGTAGTTTGTCCAATTTGTCAAACACCAAGAAATTTAAAATTATTACCATCTAAAGAAATTGGTTATGATAGAGAGAAAAAAGAATTTTATTTAATTTGTGATAATTTAGAATGTAAGAAAGCAAGAATGGTTGAAAAGGAAGGAGATTCATTAGGGATTGAACCAATTTTTCATCGATTAGAGACAGATGAAAAAATTATTACTCAAGCCTTTTCCCTTTATGGAATTCCAAAGATTCTTTTAAGAAACACAATTCCTGTTGAAGTGGCAAAAGATTATGTTGACGATTATGAAATTACCCCGGAATATAGTTATTATTGGAATGAAAAAAAACAAAAAGTAGAAATTATTGAAAAGCCGTGGATTGTTGAAGATGAAAAAGGAAGACCTTCTTATAGTCTTCTTCCTCCACCAATTGTTGTTTCTTTAATTAAACAACTAGTTGAAGTTTTAAATCTTTAAAAATATTTTTTAATTGTAAAATAAATCCTTTGAAGAGCTGAAATATTTGAAATAATGGCTAAAATGAAAATAAGGTAAGTGGTCAAATAAAGATTAAAGATTCCCAAAATCATTGAAAGAGCAATAAGAATTACCCTTTCTGCCCGTCCCGCTAGATTGAATTTTATTTTTTTATATTTTAACCCTTTTTCTTTACTGGCTGCTTTTGAATAAGTTGTTTGAAAACTACCAAAAAGGGCTAAAAAAATCCAAACGGAAGAAGGAAGAAGAAACGATGGTAAAGATAAAAATAAAAATCCAAGAAGAACAACACCTTCAACATAACGATCAATAATAGTATCAAGATAAGCACCAACTTTGGTTATTTTTTTTGTTGCTCTAGCAATTTTTCCATCGATCCAATCCAAAGTGATAGCTAAAATAAAAAATAAACTCGCCAAAATCAAATTTTTTTTAACTAAAAAAACAAAAGAAAAAATGGCAAAAATTAAGGCACTTAAAGTGAAAATATTAGGTGAAATTTTTATTAAAGAAAAATATTTATTGGTTTTTTCAGTAATTTTCTCAAAAACCTCTCTCTTTTCTTCTAACATATCAAAAATTTTTCTTAATCGGGGTACCCGGAATTGAACCGGGATTACACCCACCCCAAGGGTGCGTCCTAACCGTTAGACTATACCCCGTTTAAGAAGTTTTTTTAAACAACGGGTACAGACTTTAATTTTTTTTCCTTTAATTTTTTTTGTCTGTAAATTGATGTATTGACGTTTTTTTGTCGCGATGTTAGAATAAGAACGCGAAATTTTTACTTTTGTTCCCCGACCACAGATTTGACAAACTCTGCCCATAGGGTAAAATTATAGCATAAAAATAAAAACTTTCAATATGAGTAGTTTAATTTTTTTCTTTTTTATAATTATTCCTTCAGCTATTCTTCATGAATATGCTCATGCTTGGGTTGCCTATCAATTAGGAGATGAGACAGCGAAAAAATCAGGCCGATTAACAATTAACCCTTTTGCTCACCTTGATCCTTTTGGGACAATTTTAATACCACTTCTTCTCTTTCTTTACACTCATGGTCGTTTCATTTTTGCCTATGCCAAACCAGTACCCATCAATCCTTATCTTTTTAAAAATCAAAAATATGGAATAACTTTAGTGAGTTTGGCTGGTCCATTATCTAATTTTTTAGTGGCAATTATTTTCAGTTTGATGGTTCGTTTTTTACCAAATAGTAATTTTACCCAATTTCTTTCAATCATTATTTTTGCTAATCTTCTTTTAGCGATTTTTAATCTTATTCCTATCCCACCACTTGATGGTTCAAAAATTCTATTTTCGATTTTACCCTCTTCTTTTAAAAAATATGAAACCCTTTTAGAAAAATTTAGTCCATTTCTTCTTTTGTTCTTTATCTTTTTTCTTTTCCATTTTCTCTATTTTCTCATTTATCAAATTTTCTTTTTCCTTACCGGTCAAAAATTTTTCATTTGATCCCTCTTGACATTTTTATATATTTTTTATAATTTTTAATTTTATGCCGACCATCTCACAATTGGTAAAAAAAGGCAGAAAAAAAGCAAAAAAGAAAAGTAAAGCCCCTGCTTTACAATACATTTTTAATGCTTTAAAAAGGAAAAAAATTAAACTCCCTAAGGGTTGTCCTTTTAAAAGAGGGGTTTGTATAAAAGTGACAACGATGACACCAAAAAAGCCAAACTCCGCTTTAAGAAAGATTGCCCGAGTCAGACTTTCTTCAGGGGAAGAAGTTACTGCTTACATTCCAGGAATTGGTCATAATTTACAAGAGCACTCAATAGTTTTAGTGAGAGGTGGAAGAGTTAAAGATTTACCTGGTGTTCGTTATCATATTGTAAGAGGTGTTTATGATGCAGCTGGTGTTGAAGGAAGAAAACAGGGGAGAAGCTTATATGGAGCAAAAAAAGAAAAATAATATAAATTTATGAGAGGAAAAAGAGCACCAAAAAGAGAAATTTTACCAGATCCAAAATATAAAAGCGAGAGAATCGCCAAGTTTATTAATTACGTCATGAGAAGAGGAAAAAAGACTGTCGCTCAAAAAATTGTTTATAAAGCTTTTGATATAATTTCTGAAAAAACAAAACAGAATCCTTTAGAAGTTTTTGAGAAAGCAATAAAAAATGCCTCACCAGATCAAGAAGTTAAAGCCAGAAGAATTGGTGGTGCAAATTATCAGATTCCAGTACCGGTTGATGAAAGAAGAAAATTTTTCTTAGCCGCTCGCTGGATAATTGAAGCAGCTCGAGAGAAGAAAGGAAAACCGATGGCTGAAAAATTGGCGGAAGAAATTTTATTAGCAGCAAAAAATGAAGGTGGGGCAATTAAGAAAAAAGAAGATTTACATAAAGCAGCCGAAGCAAATAGAGCCTTTGCTTATTTGGCCAAATTTATTAAGTAAATCCTATGCGAGAATATCCAATTGAAAAAGTAAGAAATATTGGAATTATTGCCCATATTGATGCGGGTAAAACAACAGTTACCGAAAGAATTTTGTATTATACTGGGAAAAAACATAAAATTGGGGAAGTTCATGAAGGAACGGCGGAAATGGATTGGATGGAATTGGAAAAAGAACATGGAGTAACCATTACCGCGGCGGCGACAACTTGTTTTTGGCGTGATTGTCGAATTAATATTATTGATACCCCTGGTCATATTGATTTTACGGCCGAAGTTCAAAGGTCATTAAGAGTTTTAGATGGAGCGGTTGTTGTTTTTGATGGCGTGGCTGGTGTTCAACCGCAGTCAGAGACAGTTTGGCATCAAGCAGAAAAATTTAATGTTCCTTTAATTGCTTTTATTAATAAAATGGATAGAATTGGTGCTGACTTTTTTTCTTCTTTGAAAAGTATTCATGAAAAATTGACAAAAAATGCTTATCCAATTCAACTGCCAATCGGTCAGGAAGCAGAATTTAAAGGGGTAATTGATCTTTTAGAAGAGAAAGCAATTATTTATCTTGATGAGTTGGGAAAAGAATATAAAGAAGAAGAAGTTCCTGAAAATTTGAAAGATCAAGTTAAAGAGTATAGAAATAAATTAATTGAAGCAATAGTTGAACATGATGAAAAGTTGATGGAAAAATATTTGGAGGGAAAAGAATTGGAAATAGAAGAATTGAAAAAAGTTTTAAGAAAAGCAACAGTTGAAGCAAAAATTGTTCCTGTTCTTTGTGGTTCCGCTTTAAAAAATAAAGGAATTCAGCCATTACTCGATGCAATTTGTGATTATTTACCATCTCCTTTAGATATAAAGCCAGTTGAAGGGATAGATCCAAAAACAAAAGAAAAAATTATTAGAAGGGCTTCAGATGATGAACCATTTGCTGCTTTGGTTTTTAAAATTGCTGCTGACCCATTTGCTGGTTCTTTGGCTTATTTCAGGGTTTATTCTGGAACTTTAAAACCTGGTTCCTATATTTTAAATGCTAATACTAATGAAAAAGAAAGAGTTAGCCGAATTTTAAGAATGCATGCTAATAAAAGAGAAGAAGTGAAAGAAATTTACGCGGGCGAAATTGCTGCCACAGTTGGTTTAAAAAATACTTTAACCGGTCATACTCTTTGCGATGAAAATCATCCGATAATTTTAGAAGAGATTAAATTTCCTGAACCAGTTATTTCCGTCTCTATTGAACCAAAAACTAAACAAGACCAAGAAAAATTATCTTTAGTTTTAGCTAAACTTGCTCAAGAGGATCCAACCTTTAAGGTTAAAACTGATGAGGAGACTCAGCAGACAATTATTTCTGGAATGGGAGAATTTCATTTAGAGATTATTACCGAAAGAATGAAAAGAGAATTTGGCGTTGAAGTCAATGTTGGTAAACCTCAAGTTGCCTATAAAGAAACTATTACTAAAACGGTAAAAGTTGAAGGGAAATATATTCATCAGTCAGGTGGAAGAGGACAATATGGTCATTGTTGGTTAAGGTTAGAGCCCCTTCCTCGAGGTAAAGGATTTGAATTTGTTGATGAAATTAAAGGCGGAATTATTCCTCAAGAATATATTCCCGCGATTAAAAAAGGAGTTATTGAAGCATTAAATGAAGGCGTTTTAGCTGGTTATCCAATTGTTGATATAAAAGTCGCTGTCTACGATGGTTCTTATCATGAAGTTGACTCTTCAGAATTAGCTTTTAAAATTGCTGCCCAAAGAGCAATTAGAGAAGGAGAAAAAATGGCCGATCCAATCCTTCTTGAACCGATCATGAAACTTGAAGTTATTTGTCCGGAAAAATTTATGGGTGATGTCATTGGTGATTTAAATTCAAAAAGAGCAAAAATTCTTTCAACCAGAACAATGGGTGAGGTAAAAGTAATAGATGCTGAAGTACCATTGGCAGAAATGTTTGGTTATGCCACTGTTCTTCGTTCTCTTACCCAAGGAAGAGGTTCATTTACGATGGAATTTTCTCATTATGAAGAAGTACCAAGACAAATTCAAGAAAAAATTCTTGGTAATCTCGGTAAAAAATAGGTTGTGAATAACTTTCCTTGTTTTTAATTATCTTTTTGCTATAATAATTTAATTATCTTAATTTCCGTAAAGACGGTCACGTTTTTACGGAAAAAAGAGGTAAAAATATGGCAGAAAAAGAAAAATTTGAAAGAACAAAACCACATCTAAATGTTGGAACAATTGGTCATGTTGACCATGGTAAAACATTTTTAACCGCCGCCATTCTAAAGTGTTTAAGAGCGGCTGGTTTTAGAGCAGAGGATAAAGGAGTTGATCAAATTGATAATGCGCCAGAGGAAAGAGCGAGGGGGATTACTATTAATATCGCTCATGTTGAATATGAATCGCCAAAAAGACATTATGCTCACATCGATTGTCCAGGTCATGCTGACTATGTTAAGAACATGATTACTGGAGCAGCACAGATGGATGGAGCAATTTTAGTTGTTTCTGCTCCTGATGGCGCAATGCCGCAAACAAGAGAACATATTCTTTTAGCCAGACAAGTTGGTGTTCCAGCTATTGTCGTTTTCTTAAATAAAATTGATATGGTTGAGGATAAAGAATTAGTAGATTTAGTTGAAGAAGAAGTGAGGGAATTGTTAAAAAAATATGAATTTCCAGGCGATGAAATTCCATTTATTAGAGGTTCTGCTTTAAAGGCTTATGAATGTGGTTGCGGAAAAAGAGAATGTCCTTGGTGTGGTGCAATTCTTCAATTAGTTGATACTCTAGATTCTTATATTCCTGAACCAAAAAGGGAAATTGATAAACCATTCTTGATGCCAATTGAGGATATTTTCTCTATTGAAGGAAGAGGAACAGTTGTTACCGGAAGAATTGAAAGAGGAACAATTAGACTCAATGAAGAGGTAGAAATTGTTGGTTTAAGACCAACACAAAAGACAGTTGTCACTGGAATTGAAATGTTTAGAAGAACACTTGATGAGGGAAGAGCTGGTGATAATGCGGGAATTTTATTAAGAGGAATTAAAAAAGATGAGGTTGAAAGAGGACAAGTTTTAGCCAAACCAGGGACAATTACTCCTCATACCGAATTTGAGGCAGAAGTTTATATCCTTTCAAAAGAGGAGGGTGGAAGACATACACCGTTTTTCTCAGGTTACAAGCCTCAATTTTACATTAGAACAACTGATGTCACTGGTGAAATTACCCTTCCGGAAAATGTTGAAATGGCTATGCCTGGTGATACTTTGAGATTAAAAATTAAACTTATTAAACCAGTCGCTTTAGAAGAAAAGCAAAGATTTGCTATCAGAGAAGGTGGAAAAACTGTTGGCGCAGGTGTGGTGACAAAAATTATAAAATAGAAAATTAATATGCCAAAAAAGAAAACCGAGAAGGAAGAATTTACACCAAAAATTAGAATTAAAATTAAGGCTTACGATCATAAAATTATAGATGAGGTTTTAAAAACGATTATTGAAGCATTAGAAAGAAGTGGAGCAAAAATCTTTGGTCCTGTTCCCTTACCAACTGAGAAAAAAGTTTATACTGTCTTAAGATCAACATTTGTTCATAAGGATCATCGTGATCAATTTGAAATGAGGATCCATAAAAGATTAATTGATGTGGTAAATGTGACTCAGAAAACGATTGATACTTTAAGAGAATTGCGTTTACCAACAGGTGTTGATGTTGAAATCAAAATGTAAATAAAAATATGTTATTTTTAAAATATTTGATTTAATATATTTTTTTAAAAGTTTAACCTGATTGATGTCGGGTTAAACCCGATATTTTTGTTTTCAAAATTATGAAGTTTATTTTGGGAAAAAAAATAGGAATGAGTCAAGTCTTTAAAGATGATGAAGTAATTCCGGTAACTTTGATAAAAGCTGGACCATGTTTTGTTACTCAAATTAAAACAAAAGAAAAAGATGGATATGAAGCAATTCAAATTGGTTTTGAAAAAAAGAAACCAAAAAAGGTAAAAAAAACTGAGAAGGGAAAAGAATTTAAATATTTAAAAGAATTTAAAGGAGATATATCAAAATACAAAATTGGTGATGAAATAAGAGTTGATATTTTTAAACCTGGTGAAAAAGTTACCGTCAGTGGAATTTCTAAAGGAAAGGGTTTTACTGGGGTTGTAAAAAGATGGGGTTTTGCCGGAATGCCTAAAACTCATGGAACAAAACATGATTTAAGACACCCTGGTTCAATTGGTCCAACCGCTCCTCAAAGAGTTTGGAAAGGAAGAAGAATGGCTGGTCGGGCTGGGAATAAAAGGGTGACAATTAAAAATTTAGAAGTGATAGAAGTTGACCCAGAAAAAAATCATTTAGTTATTAAAGGTTGTGTCCCAGGAGCAAGAAATTCATTATTAGAGATAAAAAGTAGTGAATAAAAATGAATATTGATGTCTACAATCAATTAGGTGAAAAAATAAAAACAATGAGAATTTCTTCTCAAGTTTTTGGTATTGAAGTAAAACCAGAAATAATTCATCAAGTTGTTGTTGCTCTTCTTTCAAATTTAAGAAGATCAACTGCTTCAACAAAAAAAAGAGGAGAGGTAAGAGGTGGAGGAAAAAAACCATGGCCGCAGAAAGGAACAGGAAGGGCTCGAGCTGGTTCTATTCGTTCACCACTTTGGCGAGGTGGAGGCGTTGTTTTTGGTCCAACCACAGAAAGAAATTATTTTAAAAAAGTTAATAAAAAAGTTAAAAGATTAGCTCTGAAAATGGCCCTTTCTGATAAAGTCAATCATCATAAATTAATTGTTCTTGATGAGATAAAACTTGAGAAGATTAAAACAAAAGAAATGGAAAAAATTATGAAAAATTTACCCTGTCAAAAAAATAAAACTCTTCTAATTTTAGAAAAGAAAGATGAAAAAATTATTCTTTCCGCCAGAAATCTTCCTTATGTAAAAATTACCCTTGCTGATAATTTAAACTTATTAGATATTTTAAAATCTCAATACCTTTTAACAACAGAGGCAGGAATTAAAAAAATTCAAGAAATTTATAAATAAAATTATGGAGCCAGAAAAAATTTTAATCAGGCCAATTATTACTGAGAAGACAACCCTATTACAAAAAGAGGGGAAATATGTTTTTGAAGTTTCTGAAAAAGCCAATAAAATTGAAATCAAAAAAGCCATTGAAAAAATTTATAAAGTTAAACCAGTTAAAGTTAATATCATTAATGTTAAAGAAAAACCAATGAGAAGAAGAGGAATTCCTGGTCGAAAAAAAGGATTTAAAAAAGCAATTGTTACTTTAAAAAAAGGTGAAAAAATTGAATTTTAAAATATATGCCAGTTAAAACTTACAAACCATTAACAGGAGGGAGGAGGGTAGCTTCTGTTTTGGAGACAAAAGATTTGACTAAAAAAGAACCAGAAAAAAAATTAACCAAAGGTAAAAAAAGAATTTCAGGGAGATCAAGGGGGAAAATTACTGTTAGACATCGTGGCGGTGGGGCAAAAAGACTTTATCGAGAAATTGACTTTCGTCAAGATAAATTTGATATTCCAGGAAAAATAAAATCTATTGAGTATGATCCAAATCGTTCCGCTTTTATCGCCTTAGTTTGTTATAAAGATGGTGAAAAAAGATACATTTTAGCTCAGGAAGGATTAAAAGTAAACGATGAAATACTTTCTTCTCAATCAAAAATAGAATTAAAGGTAGGTAATAGAATGCCATTAAAATATATTCCTCCTGGAACAATTGTTTCAAATGTTGAATTATATAAAGGAAGAGGGGGACAGTTAGCCAGAGCAGCTGGAACTGGCGCAGTGGTGATGGCCACAGAAAATGGCTACACTCAATTAAAACTTCCTTCAGGGGAGATAAGACTGGTTCCTGAAGATTGTTTAGCCTCAATTGGTCAAATTTCAAACGTTGATCATTGGTTAATTAAAATAGGAAAAGCAGGAAGGAAAAGACACATGGGTTTTAGGCCTTCAGTAAGAGGAAAAGCAATGAATCCACCAGATCATCCGCATGGAGGTGGAGAAGGACATACCCCAATTGGTCTTGTTCATCCTAAAACTCCTTGGGGAAAACCAGCTTTAGGGGTTAAAACAAGAAGAAAGAAAAAATGGAGCACTCGCTTTATTATTAAAAGAAGAAAATAAAAATATGCCACGCAGTTTAAAAAAAGGACCATACGTTCATCCCAAACTTCTTAAAAAGATCTCAAAAGTTAAACAAGGAGAAAAGATAGTTATTAAAACTTATTCTCGAGATTCAATGATTATTCCAGAAATGGTTGGATTAACAATTCACGTTCATCAAGGAAAAAGTTTTGTTCCGGTAAAGATCAGAGAAGAAATGGTTGGCCATCGGCTTGGTGAGTTTGCTTTAACAAGAAAATTTATAAAACATGGTGGAAGAATGCAAAGAGAATTAGAAAGAATGAAAATGGAAAAAGAGAAAAAAGCCTAAAATTTATGCCAGAGGTAACAGCAAAATTAAGATATTTAAGAATTGCTCCCAGAAAAGTGAGAGCGGTTTTGGATATTATTAGAGGACTAGATGTAGTTTCAGCTGAAGCACAATTAGTTCATTTGTCAAAAAGAGCAGCTCGACCAATCTTAAAACTTTTAAACTCAGCGGTAAGTAATGCTATTAATCAATATCCAGTAAAAAAAGAAGATTTATATATTAAGGAAATTTTTGCTGATGAAGGACCAACTCTTTATCGGTTTATGCCAAGAGCATTTGGTAGGGCAACACCTATTAGAAAAAGAAGTACTCACGTGACAATTGTTTTAGGGATAAAAAAAGAAGTCAAACCAATTAAGAAAGAAAAGGAAAAAGAGAAGGAAATAAAAGCTGAAAAAGAAATAAAGACTCAAGAAAAGAAAAAAAAGAAAGAGAAAAAGAAAGAAAAAAAGAAAGATTTAACTCTTAAAAGGGAAGAAGGTTTTACGAAAAGAATTTTTAGAAGAAAGGCTATCTAAATTATGGGACAAAAAGTTAATCCAAAAATTTTTAGAATCCCTTTAGTTCAAGAATGGCAATCAAAATGGTTTGCCAAACTTAAAGATTTTAGGAAATTTTTAAAAATAGATCTTTTGATAAGAAAGTTTTTAGAGAAAAAGCTTAAAGGTGCTGGAGTGGAAAGTATCGAAATTGAAAGAAATGGTTGGGCATGGCGAATAATTATAAGAACAGCAAAACCAGGAATGATTATTGGAAGAGGCGGGGTTGATATTGAAAATTTGAAAAAAGAGATTGAGAAAAGATTTTTAGAAAAAGGGATGAGTTTAGAAATTCAGGTTTATGAGACAACTTCACCCCTTCTTTCTGCCAGAATTGTTTTAGAAAATATCATCTCTGATTTAGAAAAAAGGGTTCCTTTTAGAAAAGCAGCAAAAAAAGCACTAGAACAGATAAAAAGGGCTGGAGCTAAAGGAGCAAAGATAATTGTTAAAGGAAGACTTGATGGTGTTGAGATAGCCAGAGCAGAAACATTTTCTTTTGGGAGAATGCCTCTTCAAACAATTCGTTCTCAAATTGATTATGCTCGCGGAACTGCTTTTACTTTATACGGATGTATAGGTGTAAAAGTTTGGATTTATAAGGGAGATTTTTTTGAAGAAAAAAAACCTGAAAAGAAATAAAATTTATGTTGGCACCAAGGAAAACAAAACATCGAAAATCACAAAAGGGGAGAAAAAGGTTTTTTTCCAAAGCAACAAGTAGGACAACCCTTGCTTTTGGTGAATTTGGTTTAAAATCTTTGGAAACAAAATGGATTACAGATCGTCAAATTGAGGCAGCAAGAAAAGTAATTGCAAAATTTGTTAAAAAAGGTGGCAAAATGTGGTTAAGAATCTTTCCTGATAAACCAGTAACAAAGAAATCTCCGGAAGTTCCAATGGGAGGAGGTAAAGGAAGCGTTGATCATTGGGTTGCTCCAGTAAAGGCAGGAACCATTCTTTTTGAAGTTACAGGAATAGATGAAAACGAAGCAAAAGAAGCATTTAGATTAGCCTCTTCTAAATTGCCGGTTAAAACTAAATTTGTAAAAAGATAAAAATATGAAAATGTCAGAACTCCGCCAAAAAACAATTTCTGAACTCCAAAGACTTTTAGCGGAAGAAAGAGAAAAATTAAGAAAACTAAGATTTGATTTAGCTTTTAAAAAATTAAAAAATGTTAGTGAGATAAAAAAGGTTAAAAAAAATATTGCCAGGATTTTAACTTTACTTAATATAAAAAATAAAGAATTAAAATAAAAAATATGCCAAAAAGATTTGAAGGAATAGTTGTTTCTGATAAAATGGATAAAACCATTGTTGTTAAAGTTGAAAGAATTAAAAAACACCCAAAGTATAAGAAAAGGTACAAAGTCCATAAAAAATTTAAAGTTCATGATGAAAAAAATGAAGCAAAAATTGGTGATCGAGTAATTTTTGAAGAATGTCGTCCAATTTCTAAAGAAAAAAGATGGAAACTGGTTAAAATATTAAAATAATTCTATGATTCAACATCGCACAATGTTAAAAGTTGCTGATAACACTGGGGCAAAAAAAGTAATGTGTATTCATGTTTTTGGTGGTTATAAGAAAAGATATGCTAAAGTTGGCGATATTATTATGGTGGTAGTGAAAGAAGCCATTCCTTATTCTTTGGTTAAAAAAAGTGATATTTTACCAGCGGTTGTGGTGAGAACAAAGAAAGAAATAAGAAGAAAAGACGGAACCTATATTCGCTTTGATGATAATGCTTGCGTAATTATTGATAAAAAAACAAAAGAACCAAAAGGAAGTAGAATCATTGGTCCAATAGCAAAAGAAGTGAAAGAGAAAGGATTTACTAAAATTGCCTCTTTAGCGCCAGAAGTAGTTTAATTTTAAAATTATGTCAGCAGCAAAAATAAAAAAGGGTGATTTAGTTGAAATAATTAGTGGGAAAGATAAAGGGAAAAGAGGAAGGGTTTTAAAAGTTTGGCCAAAAAAGAAAAAAATTATTGTTGAAGGCCTAAATTTAGTTGTTAAACATTTAAAACCAAGAAGAGAGGGAGAGAAAGGTCAAAAAGTTCAAGTTCCTGCACCCTTGTGGATTTGTAAAGTCAAACTGGTTTGTCCAAATTGTAAAAAAGCAACTCGAGTTGGTTTTAAATTTTTTGGTGAAAAAAAAGCAAGAATTTGTAAAAAATGTAAAGAAATAATTTCCTATGTCTAGATTAAAAGAAATTTATAAAAAAGAAGTTGTTCCAAAAATGAAAGAAATTTTTGGTTATAAAAATGATTTAGCAGTTCCAAAAATAGAAAAAGTAACTTTAAATATAGGAATAGGAAAAATGTTAGAGAAAAACCCAAAGATCCTTGAAGAAGCGAAAAATACCTTAATTAAAATTACTGGCCAAATTCCAATTGAGACCAAAGCCAAAAAATCTATTTCAGGATTTAAAGTTAAAAAAGGAAAGGTTGTTGGTTTAAAAGTTACTTTAAGAGGAAAAAGAATGTATGATTTTATTGATAAATTAATTAACGTCACTCTTCCCCGAACTCGTGATTTTAAAGGGATTCCACTTTCATCTTTTGATAAAAATGGAAACCTTTCTTTAGGTTTTAGAGAACAGTTAATTTTCCCTGAAATTAATCCTCAGGATGTTCAAATTATTCATGGACTTCAAGTGACTATTACTACTAATGCTAAGACAAAAAAAGAGAGTATAGAATTGTTAAGATTGTTTGGTTTTCCAATTAAAAAAGAATAAATTATGGCCACAAAAGCTCAATACGTTAAATCATTTTTTAAAGAACCAAAATATAAAACAAGAATTGTTAGACGTTGTTGGCGTTGCGGGAGAAAAAGAGGATATATGAGAGACTTTGGAATTTGTCGAATTTGTTTTAGAGAATTAGCTTCAAAAGGAGCAATTCCAGGGATTAGGAAAGCCTCTTGGTAAATAAATTTAAAATTATGATGACTGATCCAATTGCCGACATGTTAACAAGAATTAGGAATGCCTTGGCTGTTAAAAAGCCGAAGGTAACTATTCCTTATTCAAAAATCAAATTGGCGATTGCTAAAATTTTGGAAAAAGAGAATTTTATTTCTGGCTTTGAAATTGTTTCTAATAAAAAAAATAAATTTAAAAATATAGTCATTAACTTAAAATATAAAGACGGAAATCCAGCTATTCATGAATTAAAAAGGATTTCAAAACCAGGTTGCCGAATTTATGTGAAAGTTAAAGAAATTAGAAAAGTAAAAGGAGGGAGGGGAATATGGATTATTTCAACTTCAAGAGGAATAATGACTGGTCATGAAGCGAAAAAGAGAAAGCTCGGCGGAGAATTAATAGCTGAAATTTGGTAAATTTATGTCAAGAGTTGGCAAAAAACCAATTGATATTCCTGAAGGAGTAGAGATAAAACTCGAGGATGATTTTATTATTGTCAAAGGTTTAAAAGGAGAATTGAAATTAAAACTTCATCCATCAGTTATTGTTGAAAAAGAAGATAAAGTTTTAAAAGTAAAAGTAAAAAATCCTCAAGAAAAAAAACAAAAAGCTTTATGGGGAACATATGCTCGACTTATTTCAAATATGATTTTGGGCGTGACAAAAGGTTATGAAAAAAAATTAGAATTAGTAGGAACTGGTTATCGGGCGCAAGTTTCAGGGAATAAATTGATCTTGAATGTTGGTTTTTCTCACCCAGTAGAATTTGATTTACCAGAAGGTATTGAAGCAAAGGTTGAAAAAAATATCATTACTATTTTTGGTATTGATAAACAACTTGTTGGTCAAACAGCAGCTCAAATTAGAAAAATAAAACCACCTGAACCATATAAAGGAACAGGGATAAAATATCAAGATGAAATAATAAGAAGAAAGGCTGGTAAAAGAGCAGTTGGAGCAAAGTAAAACTATGTTAGAAAAAGTCAAAAAAAGATTAAGACGTCATAAAAGAATTAGGGCCAAAATATTTGGCACATCTTCACGTCCACGACTTAATGTTTTTAGAAGTTTAAAACATATTTATGCTCAGATCATCAATGATGAAAAAGGGGAGACATTGGTAGCTGCTTCTGATTTAGAATTTAAAAAATTAAAAAGAGAATTAAAAAAAGAAATAGTGACAAAAGATAATAAACTATTGAAAGGAAAGGTCGCTATTGCCTATCAAGTTGGACAATTAATTGCCGAAAAGGCTTTGAAAAAGAATATTGAAAAAGTTGTTTTTGATCGAGGTGGTTATAAATATCATGGCAGGGTAAAAGCCTTAGCTGATGGGGCAAGAGATAATGGTTTAAAATTCTAAAAAATATGCCGGAAAAACTACCTGAAATTTCAAATCAAGAAGAATTTGAATCAAAACTTGTTGATTTAGTTAGAGTGACAAGAGTTGTGGCGGGAGGAAAAAGGCTTCGTTTTCGCGCCGCCGTCATTATTGGAAATAGAAAGGGAAAAGTTGGTTATGGCGTGGCAAAAGGAAATGATGTTGCTTTAGCTTTAGAAAAAGCATTAAGGGCAGCGAAAAAAAACATTATTGAGGTACCAATTGTTGATGAGACTATTCCTTTTGAAATAAAGTCAAAATTTAAATCAGCCAAGGTTCTTTTAAAGCCCGCTAAGAAAGGGAGAGGATTAAAAGCTGGTGGAGTGGTGAGAGTGATTTTAGAATTAGCGGGGGTAAAGAATGCTTCAGCCAAAATTTTTGGTTCAAGAAATAGGATTAACAATATTAAAGCAACTTTTAAAGCTTTAGAAAAATTAAAAATATGACAGAAATTTCTCTTTCTAATTTAAAACCGTTTCAAAAGAAAAAGAAAAGAAAAAGAGTTGGAAGAGGTGATTCTTCAGGTCATGGTTCGTATTCAGGAAGGGGAATAAAAGGACAAAAAGCACGTTCCGGTGGGAAAAAAGGATTGAAACTTAAAGCCTTAAGAAAAATTTGGAAAAAAATTCCAAAACTAGGTGGATTTAAAAGTAAAAAGAAAAAAATGACAGCCATTAATTTAGATATAATTGAAAAACATTTTTCTCCTGATGAAATTGTTTCTTCTCAAACTCTTTTTAAAAAAGGCCTGATTGAAAATCAAAAAGAAAAGATTAAAATTTTAGGAAGAGGTAAATTAACTAAAAAGCTTATTTTCAAAGTTGATAAAGTTTCAAAAAGGGCCGAAGAAAAAATAAAAAAAGTTGGTGGGATAATTGAATAAAATTTATGGCAAAAACTTGGGAAAAAATTAAAGTCATCCTTCATTATAAAGAATTAAGAAATGCTATTTTAAATGTTTTTTTTATTCTCATTATTTTTAGAATTGCTGCTCATATCCCTATTCCGGGAATAAATTTTGAAGCCCTTAAAAAATTCTTTGCCCAAAATCAAATCTTTGGTCTTTTAAATATTTTATCTGGTGGAGCAATGGAAAGGTTTTCAATCGTGGCGATGGGTGTCGCTCCCTATATTACTGCTTCAATTATTTTTCAGCTTTTAACAATGATTATCCCTTCTTTAGAAGAACTTTCAAAACAAGGTTATCTTGGTTACCAAAAGATTAATCAATATACTCGGATTGCTACTGTTCCTTTAGCTGCCCTACAGGCTTATGGATTAATTACTCTTTTGAAAAGAACTGGTCAAGGAATTATTACTTTTTCTGGTTTTAAAGAGACAATCTTTACTATCATTGTTTTAACTGCTGGGACAATCTTTTTAATGTGGCTTGGTGAACTCATTTCAGAAAAAAGAGTTGGTAATGGGATTTCACTTTTAATTTTTGCTGGGATTGTTGCTGATATTCCAATTTCTTTACAAAGAGTTATCGCTACTTATGATCCATCTCAAATTACTAATTTGATTATTTTAATTATTTTAGCTTTAATTACTGTCACTGGTGTAGTAATTTTAAATGAAGCCCAGAGAAATGTTCCTGTTTCTTATGCTTCAAGAATTAGAGGAATGAGAATGTATACCGGAATGGATACCTATTTACCAATCCGTGTTAATCAAGCAGGAATGATTCCAATTATTTTTGCTATTTCCTTAATTTTATTTCCACCTCTTATTGGTCAATTTCTTTCTCAAGTTAAAAATCAAGTTATTGCTTCCTCAGGAAAATTTTTGATCAACCTTTTTCAAAATCAAATTTTTTACGGCCTCCTCTATTTTATTTTAGTTGTTGCCTTTACCTATTTTTATACTTCAATTATTTTTAAACCTGATCAAATTGCTGAACATTTACAAAAACATGGTGGTTTTATTCCTGGAGTAAGACCTGGGAAAAGTACCGCTGAATACTTAGCTAAAATTTCCAATCGAGTTATTTTAGCTGGTGCTCTTTCATTGGGGATTATTGCTATTCTTCCTTTAATTACCCGAGCTGTTTTTAAAATTACTGCTTTAGCAGTTGGTGGAGCTTCTTTATTAATTGTTGTTTCTGTCGTTATTGATACAGTGAAACAAATTGAAGCCCAGATTGCGATGAGAGAATACGAAAAATAAATTAAAAATTATGAAAAAAAAGAAACTGATCATTGGGATAACTGGAACATTTTCTTCAGGTAAAGATACGGTCGCTAATTATTTAGTAGAAAAATGGGGATTTTCTCATCTTTCTTTATCCGATTTAGTAAGAGAAGAATGTCAAAAAAGAGGTGGTTATAATTCTCGGGAAGATTTGGTTAAAGTAGCCAATCAGTTAAGGAAAAGATATGGAGGTGGGATTTTAGCCAAAAGGGCTTTAAAAAAAATGAAAAATAAAAAAAGAATTGTTATTTCCAGTATTAGAAATTTATCTGAAGTAAAAGAATTAAAGAAAAATAACAACTTTTTTCTTTTAGCCATTGATGCGCCAATAAAATTAAGATATGAAAGAGCAAAAAAAAGAGGAAGGATTGGTGATGATATTACCTTTAAAGAATTTAAAACTCAGGAAGAGCGTGAGAAAAAAGGAAATAGATTCCAACAGCAAATAGATAAAGTTATTTCTTTAGCCGATTTTAAAATTATAAATGACAAAAGTTTAAATCAACTTTTTAAAAAGGTTGATTTTTTAATGGAAAAAATATTTTCAAATTTATGAAAATTGTTTTAATTGGTCCACCAGGTTCAGGTAAGGGAACACAAGCAGAATTAATGAGTAAAAAAATGAATTTTTTTTTGATTTCTCCTGGTAACATTTTTCGATGGCATATTAAAAATAAAACAGAATTAGGAGAAAAAATAAAAAAAGTTATTGAAAAAGGGGAGTTGGTTTCAGACGAAATTGTTAATCAAATAATAAAAAAAGAAATTGAGACAAAAGAAAATTATATTTTAGATGGTTATCCAAGAAATTTAAACCAGGCAAAATTTTTAGATTTAATTACTGGGATAGATTATGTTTTGGAAATTTGGATTTCCGATGAGGAGGCCTTAAAACGTTTGACTTTAAGAAGGGTTTGTCAATGTGGAAAAACTTATCATCTAATTTATAATCCACCAAAAAAAGATGAGATTTGTGATGAATGTAAAAGAAAACTTTTTATCAGGGATGATGATAAAAAAGAAAACGTGATAAAAAGATTAAAAATTTATCATCAAGAAACAGAACCATTACTGGATTACTATCAAAAAAAATCAACTGTCATTAAAATCAATGGTCAACAACCAATTCAGGATGTCTTTGAGGAAATCATAAAAAAAATTAATCTAATTAAAACAAAAAAAGAGATAGAGAAGATGAGAAAAGGGGGGAAGATTTTATCTGAAATTTTAAAAACTTTAAAAAGAGAAATAAAACCAGGTGTTTCAACAAAAAAGATTGAATTTTTAGCCAGAGATTTAATAAAAAAATTTAAAGCTAAACCTGCCTTTTTAGGTTATAAAAATGAAAAACATCAGAAACCATTTCCAACTGCCCTTTGTCTTTCATTAAATCATGAATTGGTCCATACTCCATCTTTACCGGAAAGAATTATTAAAGATAAAGATTTGGTGACAATTGATTGTGGAATAGAATTTGAAAACTATTTCACCGATTCAGCCATTAGTTTTGGTGTTGGTAATATTTCCCCTTTAGCAAAAAAATTAATTAAAGTGACAGAAAAGGCACTATATTTAGCTATAAAAAAAATAAAGCCAGGCATTTTCTGGGGTGATGTTGCTTCAAGTATTCAAAAATTTGTTGAAAAAAATGGATTTTCAGTTGTCCGTGATTTAACTGGCCATGGGGTTGGGAGAAAACTTCATGAGGAACCACCCCTACCAAATTTTGGTCAACCAAAAACAGGAATAAAACTAGAAGAAAATATGACTTTAGCGATTGAACCAATGGTGACAGCAGGAAGTCATAAAATAGAAATTCTTTCTGATAACTGGACAGTGGTGACAAAGGATAGGAGTTTATCAGCCCATTTTGAACACACCATTGCCATTTTAAAAAACAAAGCAGAAATTTTAACCTTATGATTTATCTTCTTTCATTTTTTCTTTCTTTAATTTTTTCAGTTTTTTTTACCAAAATATTTAAATTTTTAGCCATTAAATATAAAATTTTAGATTATCCTGAAACCGCTCCGGAAAGAAAAATCCATCAAAAGCCTATTCCTTTATTGGGCGGATTAGCTCTTTATTTTTCATTTTTTTTAACAATTTTTTTAATTTTTCTTTTTAAAATTTGGCCAAATGGTAATGTTTCTTTAAAACATCTTCTTGCTCTTTTTCTCGGTTCAACAATTTTAATTATTGGTGGAGTAATTGATGAGAAAAAAAATTTAAAACCAGCTCTTCAACTTATTTTTTCAATTTTGGCGGTTTTAACAATTATTGCCTTTGGGATTGGTGTTAAGTATATAAACAATCCTTTTGGAAAAGGTTTAATTTTTTTAGAGAAAAATAAAATAGAAATTTTAAAGATAAAAGGGGTTCCTTATTATTTTTCTTGGCCAGCTGATTTAATCACATTTATTTGGCTTCTTTTGATTATTTATGCGATTAAACTTTTGGCCGGTCTTGATGGATTGGTTCCAGGAATCAGTGTCATTGGTGGAATGATTATCTCTTTTCTTTGTCTTCTGACTAAATTTTATCAACCGGACGTTGGTCTTTTAGCCATAATTTTAACCGGCGTTTCTTTAGGTTTTTTATTTTTTAATTTTCATCCGGCAAAAATTTTTTTAGGAACATCAGGTGAAACATTTTTAGGTTTTCTTTTAGGTATTTTAGCAATTATTTCCGGAGGTAAATTTGCTACCCTTCTTTTAGTTTTAGGAATTCCAATTCTTGATTTAATCTGGGTTATCTTCCGAAGAATTTTTAAAGAAAAAAAATCCCCAATGATCGCGGATAGAAAACATCTTCATTATCGTCTTCTTGATTTTGGTTTTTCTCATAAAAAAGCAGTTATTTTTCTTTGGCTTGTTTCTTTATCTTTTGGCTTAATTGGTCTTCTTTTTCCAACAACAAAAATTAAAATTTTCGCTTTAATTTTCCTTATCATTTTTATGATTATTTTAGCAATCCTTGTGACTGGTAAAAATTATTTTAAATTAAAAACTTAATTGACAAAAATTTTTAAATTGATAAATTTAAAAAATATGTTAGCAGTTATTAAGGCATCGGGAAAACAATATCTGGTTAAAGAGGGGGACATTCTTTTACTTGATAGAATAAAAAATAAAAAAGTTGGTGAAAAAATTGATTTTGAAAATATTCTTCTTTTGATTGATGAGAAAAAAAATAAGGTAGAAATTGGGAAGCCTTATATTAAAGAAGCAAAAGTAGAAGGAGAGATATTAGAAGAAGTAAAAGGGGAAAAAGTTTTGGTGGTAAAATTTAAGCCAAAGACTCGCTATCGTCGGAAAAAGGGTTATCGACCGCTCTTTTCAAAAGTCAAAATCACTAAAATTGTTTTTTCAAAATAATTTATTAAAGTTCTTCCTCAAATTCAAATTCCTCTGGTAATTCTATCTTATCAGCCAAATTTTTGAAACTGACAGTATTTTCATCGAAATATAATCTGACAACTCCAGTTGGACCATTTCGATGCTTAGCGATATGGATTTCAGCAATATGTCTTTCTTCTGGTGGACAATTTTTTATTCCTTTATCCATTGCCTTTCGATAAATAAACATTACCACATCACTATCCTGTTCAAGAGTTCCTGATTCGCGTAAATCAGATAACTTCGGAATGGCTGGTCCACCTCTTTTTTCTACTGCTCTTGAAAGTTGAGAAAGAGCCAAAACAGGAATTTCCAATTCTCGAGCAATACTTTTTAAAGCCCGAGAAATTTCTGAGACTTCTTGAACCCTTGATTCTTTTTGAGTTACTCCTTCCATTAATTGAAGATAATCAACAATAATTAATCCCAAGCCATGTTCAGCCTGGAGTCGACGCGCTTTTGCTCTTATTTCTACCACATTTAAAAGTGGAGAATCATCAATAAAAATTGGTGCTTCAGATAAAACATTCATTGCTTCCGCTAAACGAGCAAAATCACCACCATCTTCTGAAGATAAGTAGCCAGTTCTCATTTTCCATAGACTTACCCCAGCTTGAGCACAAAGAATTCGATCAACTACCTGATCTTTACTCATCTCTAAACAAAAAATTGCCACCGGAGTTTTTGTATTAACCGCTACATTTCTCGCAATATCTAAAGCCAAAGCACTTTTTCCAACCGATGGTCGAGCAGCTAAGATAATTAAATCAGCCTTTTGTAAACCAGCTAACATTCTATCAAGATCAATAAAACCAGTTGGTAGTCCTCTTAATTTCCCCTTTTCTTTATGGATTTCATCAATTCTTTCAAATGCTTCCGCTAAAGCATCTTTAATTGGAACAAAAGATTGTTTTAGATATCTTTGAGAAACTGAAAAAAGTTTTCTTTCAGCTTTATCTAAAATTTTTTCAATGTCTTCATCTTCAGAGAAACCAAGCTCAGCGATTTCTGAGCCAGCCTGAATTAATTTTCTTAAAGTTGCCTTTTTTCTAATTATTTCAGCATAACTTAAAATATGGGCAGAGGTTGGAACAGTATTAGCTAAATTGACTAAATAACTTCTGCCGCCAATTTTTTCAAGTTCTCCTTTTTCTTCCAGACGATTTGATAAACTTAAAATATCAATTGGCTCTCTTTTTTCAAAAAGTTCAATCATTGTCTGATAAATAATTTTGTGGGCCTCTTTATAAAAATCATCAGGAGTGATGATATCGCCAATTTTAATAATTGCCTCTTTATCAATTAAAATACAGCCCAAAAGAGCCTGTTCAGCTTCAATATTTTGAGGTGGAATTTTTTCAATTAAATTAGCCATATTTTAAAAATTATAAATCAATAATAAAATATTTCAATAAATTTTTACACATTTTTTCCACTTTGCTATAATAAAATCTATGAGCAATAATTTAAAAAAGGCAATGGTTCATGGAGCAACAGTTTATTATGAAGAAAATGCTAAAATTGGCGTTGAGTATCTTGCCTATGATCTTCAGTTTGAGGAAGCAGCTGTTTTCTTCCGCTATGCAAAAGCCACTGGTTCAGCCCAATTTGAAGCAGAAAGAAATGGCGTTGAATATCAGTTTACTTTATTTTATCGACCAGATGGAACCTATCTTTTAAAACGTCGATAATTTGCCCCCATAGCTCAATGGTAGAGCAACTGCCTTTTAAGCAGGAGATGAAGGTTCGATTCCTTCTGGGGGCATTTTCAATTTATGTACCAATTTCCAAAAGATTTTTTGTGGGGGGTGGCTATTTCTTCCTATCAAACAGAGGGAAACAATTTTTATTCTGATTGGTATGCTTGGGAAAAACTTGGCAAAATAAAAGATGGTTCTCTTTCTGGTTTAGCTTGCAACTTTTATCATCAATTTAAAAAAGACATTGATTTAGCTAAAAGTTTAAATTTAAACGCCTTTCGTTTATCAGTTGAGTGGTCAAGAATTGAAAAAAGAGAAGGAGAATTTGATGAAAATGAAATAAAACATTATCAAGAAATTTTATCTTATTTAAAAGAGAAAAATTTTAAAGTTTTTTTGACTCTTTGGCATTTTACCCTTCCTTTTTGGTTAGCAAAAATTGGTGGTTTTGAAAATAAAAAATCGATTTTTTATTTTTCAAGGTTTGTTGAAAAAATTGTTAAAAAATTCTCAAATTTTGTTGATTTTTGGCTAACTTTAAATGAACCATTAATTTATATTGGCTGTTCTTATCTTCTTGGTCTTTGGCCACCGGAAAAAAGAAATTTTTCCTCTGCTTTAAAAGTCTTTTTTAATTTGGTTAAAATTCATAAAAAAACTTATCAAATCATTCATCAAAATTTGCCAGAAGCAAAAGTTGGTTTAGCCAATAACTTTGTCTATTTTAAAGCAGAGAAAGATAATTTTTTCAATCGAAATTTAGCCAAAGTTTTTAGTTCATTTTATAATCATTCTTTTTATTATTTCACAAAAAATCATCATGATTTTATTGGCGTTAATTACTATACTTCTCATCGAGTTAATTTATTTAAAATCTATGACTTTTTCAAAAGAATTACTTCAGAAAATAGGGAAACAAGAGTGATCAGAAAAGAAATCCACCCAGAAGGTTTACTTTTTATTTTAGAAGAATTGAAAAACTACAATTTGCCAATTTATATCACTGAAAATGGAATTGCTGATAAAACCGATTATCGAAGAAAAAGATTTATTTTAAGACATTTAAAATATCTTCATCAAGCAATTTCAAAAGGAATTGATGTTAAAGGTTATCTTTATTGGTCATTAATTGATAATTTTGAATGGCATGAGGGTTTTAAACCAAGATTTGGTTTATTTGAAGTTGATTATGAAACACTTAATAGAAAGCCAAGGAAAAGCGCTTTTCTTTTTAAAGAAATTTGTTTAAAAAACGGGATTGAAAAAGAAATTGTTGAAAAATATGATCCAGAGAGATTAAAAGAAATATTTACTTAATTGTGAATATTTTTTAAAAATTTGATATAATGACGATAGAAATTATGAAAAAAGCCTGGAAAAAAATTCTAATTTTAGCGACTATTTTTACCATCGTTATTTTCTCCTCTTCTTCTCTTAAAGCAGCCACAATTTCAAATCGCGAAGTTAGAATCACTGATTCAAGACCATCTCAAAGCGGAGTGATTTATGATTTTTCAGGTGATACCTCAAATGTGACAATTAAATGTATAAGAATGAGATTTTGTACCTTACCTGATGGTCTTTGTCTTTTACCAAATGGTTTGGAAACAACTTCAGCTATAAAAATTTCAACCGGTTGGAATGTTTTTAACCCAGACAATTGGCAAATTAACAATTCTGTAAATGGCGATGTTAAACTGACTTCAAGTAGCGGTGAAAATGGCGGCAATTCTTCTTCCTGGGTTATTGGCAACATTAAAAATCCAAGTTCTTCAGGAACATTTTATATTCGAGTTAATACTTATGAAGATAGCAATTGTACTATTCCTCAAGATTTTGGTATTTTCTCTTTTTCAATCATTTCTGGAATTGGGGTAAGTGTTACCATTGGGGGTACTGGTGGAGGAGGTGGCGGTGGTAACCCGGTGCCAGTTCTTTTCTCAATTAATCCTTCCTCAGTGACTGTTGGCTCACCTGGCTTTATCATGAACTTAACCGGAACCAATTTCATTCCTTCCTCAATTGTTAGATTCAATGGCTCAAATCGTCAAACAGAATTTATTGATCAAAATCATCTTCGGGCAGAAATCCCTTCCTCTGATTTAACAACTCCTGGTGTCTTTCCTATCACTGTCTTTAATCCCTCTCCTGGCGGTGGCGAATCAAATTCTTTAAATTTCACTGTCAATAATCCGATACCAACCCTTACCTTAATTAATCCTTCCTCAGTGACCGTTGGCTCACCTGGCTTTACTATGACTCTTACTGGTAGCAATTTTATTCCTTCCTCAGTTGTCCGTTTTGCTGGCTCTGATCGTCCTACTACCTATATTAATTCAACTACTTTACAAGCTGAAATCTTTTCTTCTGACCTTCAAAATGTTGGTTATTACAATATCACTGTCTTTAATCCCTCTCCTGGCGGTGGCGAATCAAATGCAATTGTTTTTCAAGTCGTCGAAATTGGTGAAAATCCTTTACCTATTCTTACCTCTATTAATCCAACATCAGTGACTGTTGGTTCACCTGGCTTTGTGATGGTTTTAACCGGTGCTGGTTTTATTCCCAGTTCAGTTGTTCGTTTCAATAATTCAAACCGTGTGACAATCTATGTTAATTCCAGCACTCTTCAGGCAGAAATTCCTGCTTCAGACCTCACAACCCCTGGTTATTACAATATCACTGTCTTTAATCCCTCTCCTGGCGGTGGCGAATCAAATGCGATTGTTTTTACAGTTAATCCAAAAGAAGAAAGGCCTCCTGAAGAAAAACCTCCAGAAGAAAGACCTCCTGAAGAGAGACCACCAGAAGAGAGACCCCCTGAAGAAAGACCACCTGAGGAGAGACCACCAGAAGAAAGACCACCTGAGGAAAGACGAGAAGAGGTTTCTCCACCAATTATTTTAAAGCCTTTTGATGGAACAATTCAAAACAAAAAAATAGTTGAAATTGAAGGTAAGGCTCAAGCCAACCAACCAATTGATATTTTTGTTAATGAAGAAAAAATTAAAACTGTTTTTTCTGATAAAAATGGAGATTTTAAATCAACCATTGAATTAGAGGAAGGTGAATATTTTCTTTTCCTTAGTTTAAAAGGTGTAAAATCAAAAGCAGTTAAAATCATCATTGACCTTACCCCCCCGCCACCCCCAAAACTTTTAAAAATTAAAGTTTTAAAAGAAGAAAAATTAATAGAAAATTTCAAAGTTACTCTTTTAGTCAAAGGTCAATCATCAAAAGATACTGTTTCCCTTAAATTTTTTATCAATCCAGAATTTCTTTTTCCCGTTGAGACTGAAAAATGGGAAAAGACAATTATTACCGATCTTTCAGCCGGCGAACATTCAATTTATGCTTTAGGGTATGATTTAGCAAAAAACGAATCAGAACCATCAAATGTTTTAACTTTTAAAATTGGTCTTCCATTACCACCAGTAGTTAAAGAAATTAAAGAAGTGGAAAAAATAGTTAAAAAGGTGATTGATAATCCGAAAATAGAAGAAACAGTTGAAAAAATTTCGCCAATTGCTGTTCCAATTACTACCTCTCTTTCTGTAGCTGCTACCGCTTCAGCCATCGCGACAACTGGCCTTTCTCTTTTCCGTGCCCTCTCCCTTTTTTATCTTATTTTTACCCAACCATTTGTTCTTATCTTTTCAAAAAGAAGAAGGGGATGGGGGGTAGTTTACAATTCTTTAACAAAACAGCCAATTGATTTAGCTATTGTTAGACTTTTTGATGCTAAAACCAATAAATTATTATCAACAAAAATTACTGATAAAGAGGGAAGATTTATCTTTTTTGCTGACCCTGGCGTTTACAAAATTACTGTTGATAAACCAGAGTATAAATTCCCATCTTCTATTTTGGCTGGACTAAAAGAAGATTTAAAATATTTCCATCTTTATTTTGGTGAAGAAATTGAAGTGACAGAAAAAAGATCAATTATTAATGTCAATATTCCTCTTGATCCAGAAAAGGAAATAAAGCCAGATCCTGTTTTAATTAAAGAATATTTCTATTCTCTTTTGAAAAAAGCTATTCCCATCATGGCCTTCATCATGTCATTTCTTTTCTACACGATTGCTCCTAACCTCGTTGTTTTAATCTTTTTTATCTTAAATTTTATTCTTTATTTAATCATTCTTTTTGTTAGCCCTCGACCAAAGAAAGATTGGGGGGTCGTTCGTGAAAAAGAAAAAAGAAGACCATTACCATTATCAGTGGTGAGAATTTTTGAAGCAAATTTTAATAAATTATTGGATCAACAGGTAACAAACTTTAAAGGACAATATGGTTTTTTGGTTGGCGGAAGAAAATTTTATCTTATTTATAGTAAAAAAGGATATAAGGAAAAAAGAAGCGATATTTTAAATTTTGAAGGAAAGGAAAAAGGGAAAGTTGTTGGTCTTGATGTTTTTCTTGAAAAAAGTGATAGTCACTAAAAAACTGTCTTTTGTGGATAATTTTTGACACTTTTTTAAAAAATGATAGAATTAAAAAAGGTCGTGAAATTATTTTGTCATTAACTTTATGGCGAAAATAATTAAAAAACACAGTAAAAAAGCATTGATTTTGGTGATTGCCTTTTTATTAGTTGTTGGTTATTTTTCTATTTCTTCAAGTCAGGCTGCCACCATTACTAATCGCGAAGTGAGAATTTCTGATTCTCGACCCTCTCAAACAGGCGTGATTTATGATTTTTTAGGTGATACTTCAGCTACTACCACTAAATGTATTAGAATGAGATTTTGTACTTCAGCTGATACTAATGGTACTTGTACTGTCCCAACTGGTCTTAATACAACCTCTGCTACTAAAGAAACAACCGGTTGGAATGTTTTTAACCCAGCTAATTGGACAATTGATAACACTACTAACGGTGATGTTAAATTAACTTCTACCACTGGTGAAAATGGCGGCAATTCTTCTTCCTGGGTTATTGGCAACATCACTAATCCCAGCACCGCTAACACCACTTTTTATGTCTGGATTAACACTTATGCTAATACTGACTGTTCTACTGGTCCAATTGATAATGGTGTGGTAGCTTTTGCTACCGTTTCAGGAGTGACTGTTTCTGCCACGATTTTGGAAAGTTTGAGTTTTAGTGTGGCAGGAGTAACAGCTGATAACTGTCCCATTACTGGCAGTGCCTCAAAAATAAATACTACTCCGACAGCTGTTTCCTATGGAACAGTTAACACTGAAGATTTTTATGATGGCTGCCAAAGCTTAACTATTTCAACTAATGCTAATTCTGGTTATACACTGACAATTCAAGAGACTGATCAATTAACCGATCCATCTACCGGGAATCAGATTCCTGATGGTAATTGTGATGGTAGTTGCAATGAAACAACTTCTGCCCCTTGGAATACAGATACTAATAATGGCTTTGCCTATTGTATGAAAGATATTAATGGTGATGCCGCAGCTACTGCCCAGCCAGTTAACTGGGCTTCAAGTAAACAATGCGGTAATGCTTCACAATCTTTTATGATTAATCCGGAAAAGAATGTTGATAGTCCTGATACAGCAGATATTATGAAAAGTAATGAGCCAGTTTCTGGCGATAATAGTTATGTTGGTTTTCGCTTAAGTGTTGACGCTGCCCAACAGGCAGGTAGTTATTCAACAACAATTATTTATGTAGCGACCCCAAGATATTAAAAGCCAGAATAAAATCTTTTAATTTATGAGCATAAAAAAATTTTTATTGATTGGTCTACTTCTCTTTTTTCTCTTTTCTCAAAAGTTGTTAGCTCAAGAATCACAAGCCATTTTAATTTCACCCCTTGTTTTTGATTTATCAGCCAATCCCGGAGATATTTTGAAAAATAATTTACGGCTTTTTAATCCTGGGACGCGGGCAATTCAAATAAAGATAACTGTGGAAGATTTTGTGCCAAAAGGAGAAGAAGGTGAGGTACAAATTCTTGAACTGGAGCCAGAAATAAAAAGAACCTATTCTTTAGCTTCCTGGGTCAAAGTTGAGCCAGAGGAAATGAGTTTAGAGCCACGTCAAGAAAAATTTATTAATTTTACCATCGAAGTACCAAAAAACGCTGAGCCAGGCGGTAAATATGGCTCTTTAATTGTTAATGTTTCTGGCGGAGAAACAACTGGTACTGGCGCTAAAGTATTACAAAAAGTTGCCTCTTTAATTTTGCTTTCCATTAGCGGTGAAGTTCAAGAAAAATTAATTGTTAAAGAATTTAAAGGTCCAAAGTTTCAAGAATATGGACCAATTAATTTTTCTTTACGCTTGGAAAATCAGGGAACAGTTCATTTAAGACCGCGCGGTGTAATCGCCATTACTAATTGGCGAAATCACAAAGTGGCTGACTTAGTTATTCCTCAGCAAGTAGTGATGCCTGGCGCCAAAAGAATTATCAATATCAGTTGGCCGAAAAAAAGTTTATTTGGCCGTTTTACCGCCACTGTTGTTGGAAGTTATGGTAAAGCGAATCAGCCATTTACTGCCAGCTGGACTTTTTGGGTTTGGCCCTGGAAAATAAGTTTGCTAATTTTAATTATTGTTATTCTTTTATTGATTTTAATTATCCGTGGCAGAAAAAGAATTGCTACCGCCCTAAAAATCCTTCTCACAGGAAAAGAGTCAGGAAAAGAGTGACAGTCACCTAAAACTGATCTCTTATAACCCGCATCAAATCTATCTTTTAAGGCAAATTTTTCAAAATGGCAAAAATTTATATTTTTTTCATTACCCATCTTGAACTTTTGGGATTTTTTTAATATGATTAAAATAGGTATGAAAAAAGATTTCTTCTCTTGGATTGAAAAAGTGATTATTTCTTTAGCGGTTGTCGGACTTATTTTTTGGATTAATCGTTTTCTTCCAACTAAAGCTTTAACAAAACGTCTTTACCCAACTCATTGTTTTGGTGAATGGTTTGGCATAGAAAAAGTTTTAGGTCAACCGGATGTTTCTGAAAAAGGTGAGGCAATTGAATTTAATTCAGAAAATTCTGCTTTTTATCAGACAGGTTTTAAAACATTAGTTTGTCAAGGTTTTGAAAAAATGGAAGGAAAGTTTATTTCCGCCAAACTTGGTGTTTCTTTAGCCATTACTGAAATCAGCAATGAGCCAGAAAAATCAAATAAAGAGATAGAAGAGCAACCAGTTGAAAAAGAAGAGCCAGAAAAAAATGAAGAAGAGCCAAAGGAAGAATTGGAAAGTTTTCTAAAAATTTTACCGGTTTTTGCTCAGGAATCAGAAGAAACTACCTCAACACCAGAAATTGTCTCCTCTCCTGATGTCATTTTCAATCTTCGTTATTTTCTTGATGAAAAACCATACGATCTTTCAACCTTTTCTTCTTATCCAATTTCCAATGCCACCAATAACGGCTATTTTTATTTTGATTTACCTGAAGTAAAATCTTTTAACGATTTAGAAAAATTAAAAATTTCTTTTGAAGGTCTTTTAGAGGGTGAGCCACATTTGACAGTTTATCTTGACTCGGTTTGGCTTGAAATTGAATATGAAGAAAAACCATCTCTCAAAGTTTTTCAAGAATTTGATGGAAATGATTGGGAAATTTTTGCTGAATTTGAAGATAAAAGATTTCAATTAACTGATAATGATTTTGATGATAAATTTCCAAGCACTGACGGTGAAAGTATTGTTTGGCAAAGTCAAATCAATTCTCGTTGGCAAATTTTTTATCTTAATTTCAACGATTTTTTAGCCGGTAAAAAAGAAATAACTCAAATTACCCAAACAGAATGCAACAACATTTCGCCAAAAGTTTTTGAAAGAAAAATTGTTTGGCAGGCCTGGCTTGATAATAATTGGGAAATTATGGTGGCAAAAAAAGATGAAAATGGAAACTGGAAAATTGAAAGAATAACCAACGATCAAAATCATGATTTTTCACCTGATTTTTCTCAAGGAGCAATTATTTGGAAGAAAAAGATAGATCAACAAACAAAAAAATTTGAAGCGAGAGAATTTAAAAACCAATGGCAAATTTCTCCAAAAGATGAAAAATAATCAAATTTTTGCCAAATTTAATTTTTCGCCTTATAAATTAATATCTATGCGCCTTTTAAAGCCCCTCCTTTTGGTGACTGTCACCTTGCTGATTTGGGTGGTGGGGGTAAAAGTTGTTTTTGCCCAAGCTATTATTTTTCAAAATTATTTTCGCTGGTATGTTAATAATGGTGCAGTTGATCCCACTGATCCCTGGCCAGAAGGACCAAATGATTTAGGCGAACTTGAACCAATTACTTTATCTGATTCACCACCAGCTCAAGGCATGGTTTTAAGAATCAGAATGAGTTTATATGTTGATAGAGCATCTCCTGGAGCAATTATGCCTGGCGATCAATTTAAACTCCAATTTGGTGAAAAAACCGGCGCGAGTTGCTCTGGCATTTCTTCTTGGATCGATCTTGCTCCACCAGGAAACTGTACTTCTGCTTGGTGTGGTTATGATAACCCCGGCCCTAATGATGGTGATCCAATTTCTCCTCCAGGACTACTTTCTGTCACCGATGTCACTGAAACTTATGAAGAGCAGAATAATGCTATTACTTTTAACCCAGTTAATCCTGATCAAGATGGCGAATGGGATTGGGTGATTTATAATCATTCAGCCACGCCAAATACCTCTTATTGTTTTCGCATGGTTCACGCTGATGGCACAGAGCTTGATGGTTACAATTATTATCCAGAATTAATTACTCAAGCCATTACTGTTTCTGGAAGAGTTTATGCTGATGAAGGAAATATACCAATTGGTGCCAATAAAACTGTAGTTTTAAAAGTCAATGGTGCTGATAAATGTAATGGAAACAATCCTTGCACCGCAGAAACTGATAGCAATGGAAATTACACAATTTTAAATGTTGACATTGATTCAGCTAATGATGTTTTAACAGTTTTTTTAGACGGAGAATTAGAAAAAGCGGTGACAGTAACCAAAGCCCGAGATACAACTTCTCATATCACTGATCTTGATTTATATCAAAATCGAGTCATTTTAAGACATGAAGGTAGTTCAGCTATCACTAATACTGATCTTGGTTTATACGATAAAGATAATGATTTAGATATCCATTTTACTTCAAATAATGGCTCTTTAACTGTTGACAATGATCATGAATTACATCTTTGGACGGGTAAAACTTTTTCACCAGGTGGGAGTGTGACCATTAGCCCTGGCGGTCCTTCACCGGGTGGTGATTTACATCTTGATGATAATGCAACTTTTATTGCTGGTGGCGCCATTTCTGTGGGTGGCAGTTGGATCGCCGATCCTGGTTCAACTTTTATTCATAACCACAATCCTGTGACTTTTACCGCGCCTGATAACAGAATTATTTTAACTAATTCTCAAAGATTTTATGACTTAATTTTTGATGGTTCTGGCTACTGGTCATTTCAAGACAATATTTTAATTGATAATGATTTAATTGTCGCTAATGGAACTATTTCTGGTAATGTTGATTTGACCGTTAATGGTGGTGATATTATTTGTGGTTTAAATTCTTGTGGAGAGATTAATTTGGGGGGGAGAGTTTTTTTAGCGGGATCTGGCAATTTTGGGAGTCCTAACTTAGCTTCTTTTTGGAATTTTTACGATTTAACTTTTGAAGGAGTAACTACTGCTCAAGGTGATGGAACAATTACCATTTTTCATATTTTAACTATTGATCTTGGTGCCAGTTTAAATGCTGGTTCAAAAACTTGGAATCTAAATAGCTCAGTTAGTAAGCCATTTGAAATTCTTGGTAATTTCAATTCTGATTTTTCAACCTTTATTTACAGTGGTGATAATATAGTTGGTAATACCCTTATTACTTCAACTACCTATTATCATTTAACCATTGATAATTCTGCTGAAACTTACCTTTTATCAGGTAATACTTTTATAAATGGTGATTTAACAATTAATGCCGGAGTTCTTGATGTGACAAGAAACAATTATGATTTGTTTGTTAAAGGTTCATGGATTAATCGAAATGGAACTTTTTATCCTCAACAAGGTAATGTTATCTTTAATGGGACATCAGCTGGCAAAATTATTTCCTCACGTTTATTCCCTCCTCCTCCTCAATCCCCTTATGGGAATTGTTTTTATAATTTAATTTTTGATGGTCCTTCTGGTGAATGGAAATTATTAACAGAGAGTGGTCATCGAGCGGATCTCTGTGTTGTAAATAATTTAAAAATTTCTGCTGGAACTTTATCAGCTGAACTTTCAGATATCTATTTACTTGGTGATTTGCAAATTAGCGATGGAATTTTTAATAAAGGAACTGGGACTTTTTATTTTTGGGGAAGCGGTTCTTCAACTTGGGAAGATAATTCTTTCACTAAGCAAGATTTAGGAAAAGTAGAAATTGCTGGATCAAAAATGATTTCTCTTTTCTCATCTGTTAAATGTAGTCAATTAATTATTGATTTTTCAAGTACCTTAAAGCTATTAAATTATACTTTAACTCTCACTGGCTCAGGAGTAGGTTCAAATAAACCTTTAATTGTTAACGGAACATTAGATGTTTCAAGTTCAACCATTGAGTATACTGGTGAAAATGAGACTGAGATTACTCGTTTAGGCTACTATAATTTAACCATTAACGGCACTGGTCCTTTTACCGCGGAAAGCGGTGATTTGACTATTTTAAACAATCTTAATATTCTCAGTGGCACTTTTAATTTAGGCGGAAATACAACTGTAGGAAAAGATTTAACTATTGGTAGTAATGGCACTTTAGATGTTACTGCTAATAATTATTCTTTAACTGTTTTTGGCTCTTGGACAAATTCTGGTGGTCTTTTTAATGCTCATTCTGGTACTGTAACTTTTAGCTCAAATGGAACTGAAACCATTACCACTAATAACCAGCCATTTTATAATCTTATCTTTGATGGCTTTGGCTCTTTTAATCTTCAAGATGTTTTAGATGTTAATGGCGATTTTTATTTAAACAACGGTACTTTAACTCAAGCTCCTGATTTTAATATCAATTTTGCTGGAAATGTCACATTAAATTCCACTTTTAATAAAGCCACTGGCAGTGGTAAAGTTATTTTTGATGGTAATAATGCCTCTTTTAAAGATTTTACAACTGAAAAGCAAAATTTGGGCCATGTTCATATTGGCACTTCACCCGCTGATCTGACTCTTTGTTCAGATACAAAAATGGATAGTTTAACTGTTAATTCTGGCGATACTCTTTATACTAATGGCTATGATTTAGAGATCATTAATGATGTAAATGTGAATTCAAATGGCAAACTAGATGCGGAAACTGATCGCTCCGGGGTCTGCTCCGCCTCTGGCGATCCTACCTTAATTAAATTAGGTACTAATTGGACTGTAGCCAGCGACGGAATTTTTTTAGCTGGCAATTCAACAGTTATTTTTGATAAAGGAACAAATAGCACTTTAAATTCTGGTGGAACTGATAATCATCATGCTTTTAATAATTTAAAAATTGAAAAAAGTTCACCGGCGACTGTCACTTTGATTAATTATGATTTAAATGTCAAGGGTAATTTAGAGATTGCCAATTCTAATTCAACTTTGGATGTTTCAACTAACAATTACAATCTCTATGTTGGCGGTAATTGGTCAAATTCTGGCACTTTTAATGCCAGAGCCGGCACAGTGACTTTTGATGCTAATTCAACTGGTAAAACCATTGATTCTGGCGGCCCTGGCTCTGGCAAAACTTTTTACAACATTGTTTTTGACAGTTCTAATGGTGGCTGGACAATTACCAATCATTTGACGGCTAACAATAATTTTTCCCTTCTTAATGCTCATGATTTTACGGTTAATCCCACAATTGGTGTAGTTGTCCATGGTACTTTTACTAACTTAGTTGGTGGTGAGAGAACGACTTGGAATGGTTCAGTTTTATATTTAGATAGTGGTACTTCTTATACCATTAACACCAAAACAGCTGGCGGGGATAATTATGGCACTTTAAAAATTAGTAACAGTACTCATATTAAAATGTGGAATTCTTCAGCCCAAGATTATGTTTTGCTTGACCCTAATTCTTCTTTGTATTCAATGGATCATAATAATGTTGATGGTGATTTATATATTTGGGGCAATTATCATCTTGATGGAACTGATTACTGGAGTTATGACACTGATTTTGATGGTACACCCCTTGGTGCTTCTTCTCGCCAAGTCAAAGTTTATCTTAAAACCGTTGGTAACATTAATCCCTCGGTGACTGTTGAGAATGCTGGAACTTTAATTGTCAAAGGCGGCGGATCAACAGTTAATGATGTCACTCTTGTTGGTCAAGACACCACCGAACCATGGAATTTTGCTTGTTATGGCACCTGTTATGTTTCGGAATCAACTTGGAATTATTTAAATTTAACTGGTGGTACTTTAACTGTCATTAATACAATTTTAAATAACGAAAGTGTAGAAAATGGTACTTTAAATGTTGATTGGTACTTAGGCGTTTATGTGGTTGATCGAGCCACATTACAACCAATTGATACAGGTGAAAACGATATCATCATTTCTGAAAACTCAACCAATTCTCAACCAACAGTTTGGAAATGGACTAATAATGGTTGGGGAGATCCTTCAACTTTACAAACAACCGGCACTGGTTCTGATGGAAAAATTCCTCAGCCCGGCACTGATGGCGCCATTAGAATTAGAGAATACAGCCGAACTTCTACTGGTTATACTTTTTATAAATACAATCTTTATGTTAATTGGCAGAACGCGAGTTATGGTGAATATGATTATTATTTAGGTTATGGTCATAAATATATCACTTCAACTTTAAATATTGGTTCTGGCGAAGATGAATGTATTTCTGAGAATTGGCTTAGATATGATATTGATAATCAAAATCAACCAGAACAAGAAATTGATGAACCACCAACTAATGGCACTTGGTACATTGGCATGATTTCTGGCTTAAGCGTCCTTTTAGATTCCTATAGTATTGACTTTGGTAATATTTCACCAGGTGGAAATCCGGTTGAGAGAACAAACACTTTAACTGTTTCAACCAGCGCTTCAAATGGTTATATTTGTTATATTTTCTCAACTCAAGAGATGAAAAGAGTAGGTGGTTCAGAAACTATTCCTAATTGGTCTGGAACAAATGAAAATCCAACTGAATGGCCAAATGGTTCTTATGGTTTTGGTTATTCAACCAATGATTATGATTTAACTGGTGGTATTCCGAATCGATTTTTTGGTCCAAAATTTGCTGGCTTTACTTATGATGGTTTAGAAAGCAAACCAATTGCTGATCGAACCGGACCATCAGTTAACCAGCAAAACACTATTACTTATCGTTTAGCTGTTCCTTCAACCCAAACCGCTGGCACCTACACCACCACCATCATTTACCTCTGCCTCCCCAACTACTAGGTGACAGTCACCTAAAACTGATCTCTTATAACCCGCATCAAATCTATCTTTTAAGGCAAATTTTTCAAAATGGCAAAAATTTATGCCAAGAAGACCAAGAAAAGAAATTGATCAAAAAGGAGCTATTTTTCATATCGTTTGTCGAGGAAATAATCAACGCCGAATTTTTCTTTCTTCTCGAGATTACAAAAAATTTTTAAAAATTTTAGAAGAAGCAAAAAAGAAATTTCCATTTTATCTTTATTCCTTTACTCTCATTCCCAATCATTATCATTTAGAGATCGAAACTATTAAAATTTCAATTTCTAAAATAATGCATTTTATTAATAATTGTTATGTAAAATATTTCAATCGACGCTACAAACGATCCGGCCATCTTTTCGAAGATAGATTTTATTGCAGTCATATTGATAATGAATCTTATTTTTGGCAAGTGGCTCAATATATTGATCTTAATGCTGTGAAAGCTGGTTTAGTAGAAAAACCAGAAGATTACCCCTGGAGCAGTTATAAATTTTACTATCAAAATGAAGATGATGGGAAACTAATTGATAATGAAAGATTTTTAAGATTTGGCGGAGATGAACCATTAGAGAAACTGCGTCAGAATTATATAAAATTTGTTGAAGATGGATTAAAATTATTAAAAGAAAAATCTAAAAAAGAACCAGTTTGGCTTGAAAGTGAAAAATTTGATTAAATTTTTGCCAAATTTAATTTTTCGCCTTATAAATTAATATCTATGCGCCTTTTAAAGCCCCTCCTTTTGGTGACTGTCACCTTCCTGCCGATGGCTTTTTCTCTTTTTCCAGAAAGATTTGATTTAGAATTATCAGTGAATGAAGTTTATCAAGATCAAATAAAAATTTCTAATTTAAGTGATAATTTTTTAACGATAAATATTGATGTTAAAAATTTTTCCGCCAAAGGAGAAAAAGGTGAGATAGTTTTTAAAGAAAATGAAAAACATTTCGATTTTAGTCAATGGATTAAATTTGAAGAAAAAAGATTTGTTTTAAAACCAAGAGAGACAAAAAAATTAAATTTTACTATAAAAATTCCCGAAGATGTTGAAAGTGGTGGTTATTATGGTGTTGCCTTTTTTCAAGCAGAAACATTAACTCAGCAAGAAACTTCCGCTAAAATTTTACCAACTATTGGCGTTCTTTTTCTTATAAAGGTTAAAGGTGAAAAAAAACATCTTTTGTCAGAAAAACAAATTGAATTGACAGATTTTTATTTTCCAAAATTTGTTGAAAAGTGGCCAATTCCTATTAGTTTTCGGGTTAAAAATAATGATTTATTTCATGTTCGGGTTGGTGGTAAATTAATAATTTTAAATCATTTTGGTAAAATTAAAGAAGAAATAGAAATTAAAGATCAAACAATCCTTCCCCAGAAAACAAGATTGTTTGAATTAAAGACAAAAAGCAATTTTTTCCTCGGCCCCTATCAAATGATTTTAAATTTATCTACCCAAGATTGGCGGGAAAAATTCAATAACCAAAATCAGATAGTTAAAAAATTTAATTTTTTCGCCTTCCCATTAAAACCATTTTTAATTATTCTTTCTATTTTCCTTCTCATTTTCTTCCTTAAGAAACTAAAGAAAAAATATGAAAAATTATTCCATTAAGACACCAAAAAAACTAATTCGATTTAGAACACCAAGTCTTTATTTAGCCAGAAAAACACGTTTGGTTAAAAATATAAAAGCCAAAGAAAAAAGAAAAAAATGAAAATTATTTACTCACCAAAATGTTTAGAATACAAAAGTTTTAATCATCCTGAATCACCGGAAAGAGTAAAAATTTGTGTTGATTTTTTGAAAGAAAAAGGATTTGAATTCATCCAGCCACAGCCAGCAGAAGAAAAAGATTTGCTTTTAGTTCATACTCAGCGCTTAATTGATGAAGTTAAAAATGGAGAGATTTCCGATTTAGATACACCAAATATTAAAGGAATTTTTAACTACGCTCTTCTTTCAGTTGGTGGAGCAATTTTAGCCATGGAAAAAGCCCTTCAAGGTGAGAATTCTTTTTCCTTAATGAGACCACCCGGACATCATGCGGGAAAAGATTTTTGTGGTGGTTTTTGTTATTTTAATAACATTGCCATTGCGGTAGCAAAAGCGGAAAAAAGAGTTAAAAAAGTTGCCATTTTGGATATTGATTGCCATCATGGTAACGGAACAGAAGATATATTTTTAGGCAAAAGCAATGTTTTATATGTTTCTTTACATGAATCACCTTTGTATCCTGGCACTGGACTTAAATCCTATTTAAATTGCAAAAACTTTCCCTTACCGCCAAAAACTGATGAGATTAGATATTTAAAAACCTTAGAGATTGCCTTGAAAGAAATTGAAAATTTTCAAGCAGATCTTTTAGCTATTTCAGCTGGTTTTGATACTTATAAAAAAGATCCCTTAACCTATTTTGGTTTAGAAATTGAAAGCTATCAAAAAATAGGTGAAAAAATTTCTCAACTTAAATTACCAACTTTTTGTGTTCTTGAAGGTGGATATTCAACATCTTTACCATTTTGTTTATATAATTTTTTATTAGGTTTAGAATATGCCAGCTAATTATTTTTTTCTTGATCAAAAATCAATTTTAAACAATGAAGTGATTATTAAAGATAGAGAAAAAATTCATCAAATGAGAAAAGTTTTAAGATTTAAAATTAATGATGAAATTGTTGTTTTAGACAATTCCGGTTATCAGTATTTTGTTAAATTAAAAGAAATAAAAAAAGATGAAATAAAAGGTGAGATTTTTAAAAAAGAAAAAAACAAAAACGAATTGGAATATAAAATCACTCTTTGTCAGGCTCTTTTAAAACATGATAAGTTTGAACAGGTTTTAAAATTTGGAACAAGTTTAGGAATCTCTCAATTTTTTCCTCTTTTGACAGAAAGGGCAATTTCCCGTAATGTTTCTTTTAATAAAATTTCTCGTTGGCAGAAAATTATTAAAGAATCAGCAGAACAGTCAGGCAGGGGAATTTTACCAATTTTAAGAGAATTAAAAACTTTCAAAGAGATGATTGATTTTCTTAAAGAGAAAGATGTTTTAAAAATTATTGCCTGGGAGGAGGAGAAAAAGATTAAAATTTCTTCTTTAAGAAAAAAAATTAAAAAAGATCAAGAAATTTATTTTTTTGTTGGTCCGGAAGGTGGTTTTAGTTTGAAAGAAATAGAGTTGGCAAAAAAGAATGGTTTTATTACTGTCTCTTTAGGAAGTTTAATTTTGCGAGCAGAAATTGCTGGCGTTGTTGGCATTGCTATCTTGATCAATTAAAAATTGTTGTTATAATAAAAATATGGCTGAGATTAAATATTTTAACCCAACCATTGGCACTCTTCCTTTTAAAAAGGTTGTTGAAGAAATTATTAAATTTATTAAAGAAGACGTCAATAAAAATTATCATTTAATTATTGGCTCTGATTCTGAAGGGTCTGAAAGAATTGTTTTAGTTAATGCCATTGTTATTCATCGAGTTGGCAGTGGGGGAAGATATTTTTGGCGAAAAATTTATAAAGGAAACATTCATAGTTTAAGAGAAAGAATTTATGAGGAAGTAAATTTTTCTATTTCTACTGCCTTAAATCTTTTAAAAATTTTGGAAAATCATAAAGAAGTATTATCTAAAGCCAATCTTGAGATTCATGTCGATGTTGGTGAAAATGGTGAAACTAAATCCTTAATTAAAGAAATTGTTGGCATGGTCCATGGCTATGGTTTAAATGTGAAAACAAAGCCAGAGGCCTATGCAGCAACTATCGTTGCTGATCGATGTATATGACAATTCTTTATTTTATTTCCATTTTAATTGCCTGTTTTCTTCTTGTTAAAGGAGCTGATTTAACGATTAAATCTTTAAGAAAAATTGGACAAACCCTTTACTGGAGTCCTTTTCTTTTATCTTTTGTTTTTGTTGCTATTTCAACTTCTTTACCCGAAATTTTTGTTGGTCTTACTTCGGGCATCCATAAAATTTCTACTCTTTCTTTAGGAAATGTTATCGGCGCTAACATTATTAATATTACTTTAATTTTAGGTCTTTGTGCTATAATTTCTTCAAAAATTAAATTTAAAAAAACAACAAAGATTCAAACCTTATTTTCCATTTTTGCTAGTTTTTATCCAATTCTTTTAGCCCTTGATCAAAAACTTTCTCGATTAGACGGCTTTTTTATTTTAATTCTTTTTCTTCTTTATCTTCTTTTTATTTTCACTGAAGAGAAAAAAATTCCTAAAGAGATCGAAAAAATACTGAACGGAGAAGAAGAAAAATCTATTTTTAAATTTTTTATCTCTTTGATTTTTGGTTTAATTATTCTTGTTGGTTCAGCAGAAATTGTTGTCAGAATTTCTCAAATTTTAGCCACTGATTTAAAAATCCCCCCAATTCTTATCGGTTTAATCTTAATTTCATTGGGGACAACTTTACCCGAGCTTGCTTTCGGTTTAAAAGCAGCTATGAGAAAGCAGGAAGAATTTTCCTTAGGAAATTCTTTAGGGACAATTGTTGTTAATTCTTGTCTTGCTTTAGGATTAGCAACTTTAATTTCGCCAATAGAAATAATTTCTTTTTCAAATTTTTTATTCTCTGTCCTCTTCTTTTTCTTTTCCGCTATTATTTTTATAATTTTTATCTCAACTAAAAATGAACTTTCTCGAACCGAAGGCATCTTTTTAGTTCTCCTTTTCATTTTCTTTCTCATCACCCAACTTTTCCTTAGGTGACAGTCACCAAAAACTGATATCTTATAATCCGCATCAAATCTATCTTTTAAGGCAAAAATTTAAAAATGGCAAAAAATTTTACCAAATTTTTCTTGACTTTCTTTTTAAATAGTTTAAAATGACTTTAATATGAATGGAGAAATTAAAAAAATTGAAACCTCTCATCGCCTCTTTGCCATTTTTTTAGTTTTAATTTTAGGAATTCTTGGTTATTTTATTGGTAATCTTGTTTATAAATTTAAAAGTCTTAGCTATCCTCGCGAAATAACTGTTTCTTCCGAAGGTCGAGCTTTTGCTAAACCAGATGTGGCCATTGTAAAATTAGGAGTAACCACTGAAGGTTGGGAGATAAAAAAGATAGTCAAAGAGAATACCGAAAAGATGAATGAAATTTTAAAAGAAATTAAAAATCTTCAAATTCAAGAAAAGGACATCCAGACAACAAAGTATAACCTTTACCCTCGTTATGAATGGAAAGAAGGGGAAAGAATTTTTAAAGGTTATAGTTTAGAACAGGAGGTAATGGTAAAGATTAGAAATTTTGAAAAAATTGGCGAAGTAATTGAAAAGTCAACAGAAAAGGGAGCAAATTTAATTGGTGATCTTTCATTTACTATCGACGATTTAGAACCGATTTATCAAAAAACAAGAGAAGAAGCAATTGAAAAAGCAAAAAAAATTGCGGAAAGAATTTCTGCTTTAACCGGCATCAAATTAAAAAAGATAGTCAATGTTTATGAAGAACCTTACTCTTTAATAGATTTATCAGCCAGAGGCGGAGGAGGAGAAAAATTAGCTGTTCCTTTAGCACCTGAAATTCAGCCAGGCGAGAAAGAGGTGAAAGTAAAAATTAATCTGGTTTATCAAATTGAATAGTTTTATGAAAATACTTTTAAAAGATATTGATAAATATTTAAATGAAAAAGTCACTTTAGAAGGCTGGGTTTTTAATATCCGTTCTTCGGGTTCGATTTATTTTTTACAATTTCGAGATGGAACTGGTGAAATTCAGGCGGTTGTTTCAAAAAAAGATGTTGATGAAAAAACTTGGCAAGAAACAAAAAAATTAACTATTGAATCAAGTGTCAAGATAACTGGAAAAGTTTATCAAGAGAAAAGATCACCTTCCGGTTATGAAATGTTGGTTGAAAATTTAAAAGTTTATCAGATTGCTCAAGAATATCCGATTGGTAAAAAATCTCATGGTGTTGATTTTTTAATGGATTATCGTCATTTATGGATTCGCTCTCAAAGACAAAGAGCGATTTTAAAAATTAGGGATGAAGTTGTTTTCTCAATTCGCTTTTTTATGAGAGAAAATGGATTTGTTTTGACTGATTCACCGATTTTGACCCCAACCGCTTGTGAGGGGACAACAACATTGTTTGAGACAAATTATTTTGGTGAGAAAGCATATCTTTCCCAATCAGGTCAACTATATTTGGAGGCTTTAATTTATTCATTTGGCAGAGTTTATGACTTTGGTCCAACATTTAGAGCTGAAAAATCAAAGACACGTCGGCATTTAACTGAATTTTGGATGATGGATGCTGAGGCTGCTTTTGTTGATCATGAAGAAAATATGAAAATCCAGGAGGAATTAGTTTGCTATATTGTTGAAGAGGTTTTAAAAAATAGAAAAAAAGAATTGGAAATTTTAAAAAGAGATTTAGAGCCGTTGAAGAAAGTAAAACCACCATTTTATAAAATAACTTACGATGAAGCAATAGAACTTTTAAAGAAAAAAGGGGTGAAAATAAAATGGGGTGATGATTTTGGTGGCGATGAAGAGACAATTATTTCAAAAAGTTTTGATAAACCGGTTTTTATTGAAAAATACCCTGCCCATATTAAAGCCTTTTATATGAAACCAGATTTAAAAAACCCAAAATATGTTTTAAATGATGATTTATTAGCGCCGGAAGGTTATGGTGAAATTATTGGTGGTTCCCAAAGAATTGATGATTTAAAAACGCTTGAGGAAAAAATTAAAGAATTTAAATTGCCAAAAAAAGAATATCAATGGTATTTAGATTTGCGTCGTTATGGTTCAGTTCCTCATTCTGGTTTTGGTTTAGGTCTTGAAAGGACCGTTGCCTGGCTTTGTGGTTTGCCTCATATCCGCGAATCAATTCCCTTTCCAAGACTAATCAATCGAATAAGACCATAATTATGGAAAGAGTTTTTGCTCAAGAGACAATTAATAAAATTGGTGAAAAAGTTTTGCTTTTTGGTTGGGTCCATTTTGTCAGAAAAGTTGGCAAAATGGTTTTTATTTTATTAAGAGATAGGAGTAGTTTAGTTCAAGTTGTTTTTTTACCAGAAAATAAAGAAATTTATGAGAAAGCAAAAAAATTAAAATCAGAATTTGTCATCAAAGTTGAAGGAATTGTGCAAAAAAGACCAAAAAAAGATATTAATCCAAATTTAGAAACAGGTAAGGTAGAAATTCTGGCTCAAAATTTGGAAATTTTAGCTGAAGCAAAAACCCTACCTTTTGAAATTTCAAAAGATGAAAAAAAAGAAGAGACAAAAGAAGAATTAAGATTAAAATATCGCTATCTTGATTTAAGAAGAGAAAGGATGAAAAAAAATTTAATTTTTAGACATAAAGTAGTTAAATTTATTAGAGATTTTTTAGACAAAAATGGATTTATTGAAGTTGAGACACCGATTTTAACGAAATCGACACCAGAAGGAGCAAGAGATTTTTTAGTGCCAAGCCGAATTGAGCCAGGTAAGTTTTTTGCTCTACCTCAAGCACCACAGCAGTATAAACAACTTTTAATGGTTGCTGGATTGGAGAGATATTTTCAGATTGCTAAATGTTTCCGCGATGAAGATACAAGAGCTGATCGTCAGCCAGAATTTACTCAAATAGATTTAGAAATGAGTTTTGTTAATGAAAATGATATTTTAGAAATTGTTGAGAGAATGCTTATTGATTTGATAAAAAATATTTTTCCCGAGAAAAAAATTGCCAAAATTCCATTTCCAAGAATTTCTTATCAGGAATCAATTTCAAAATATAAAACCGATAAGCCAGATTTAAGAAATGAAAAAGAAAAAAAAGATGAGAATTTTCTTTATTTTGTTTGGATTACCGATTTCCCTCTTTTTGAAAGGGATGAAAAAGGAAATTTAGTTCCAAAACACAATCCATTTACCTTGCCAAAAGAAAGCGATTTATCTCTTTTAGATAAAGATCCAGAAAGAGTTTTTGCTCGTCAATATGATTTAGTTTTAAATGGAGTTGAATTGGGTGGTGGAGCAATAAGAATTTCTGAACCAAATTTACTTTTGAAAATTTTCAAAATTTTAGGCTATCAAGAGGAAGAGATTAAAGAAAAATTTGGCCATTTACTTGAAGCATTTTCTTATGGAGCCCCTCCTCATGGCGGAATTGCCCTTGGTCTTGACAGATTATTGATGATTTTATTAAATGAAAAAAGCATCAGAGAAGTAATTGCTTTTCCTAAAACATCTGATGGTAAAGATTTAATGATGGATGCACCAAGTGAAGTAGATAAAGAACAACTTAAAGAATTAAAATTAAAAATAGAAAAAGGGTAATCATTTTATATGATTGACTCTTATTATTTTGGCAACATTGTTATTGATGGGAAAAGTTATTCTTATGATGTTTGGATTAGCTTAGATGGGAAAGTTAATTCTTGGTGGCGAAGTTCTTCCCATGTGATTGAAAAAAAAGATTTAGAGGAAGCCTTAAAAGAAAGACCAGAAATAGTTCTCATTGGTACTGGCGAATCTGGGGGTAGCTGAAGTTTATCCTGATGCTTTAGAATTTTTAAAAAAAAAGAAAGTGGAATTTTTTATTGAGCCAACTGGTAAAGCAGTTCAAATTTATAATCAATTTAAAAAAGAAAATAAAAAGGTCGTTGGCTTATTTCATTTAACTTGTTAAATTTATGAAAAAACTTTTTGATTTAACTAACAAAGTTGCCATTGTCACTGGTGCCAGAAGAGGTATTGGCAAAGGTATTGCTTTAATGTTAGCTCAAGCTGGAGCAAAGGTTGTTGTTTCAGATATTGATGAAAAAGAATGTCAAAAAGTAGTCGAGGAAATTAAAAAAATTGGTTCTGATGGTTTAGCCATTAAATGCGATGTGACCAACAGGAAAGAAGTTGAGGAAATGGTTAAAAAGACAATTGAAAAATTTGGCAGAATTGACATTCTTGTTAACAATGCTGGTATCGCGCCTTTTAAGCCATTTTTAGAAATAACCGAAGAAGAATGGGATAGGGTTTTAGCTGTTAATTTGAAAGGTTATTATCTCTGTGCTCAAGCCGTGGCTAAAGAAATGATTAAAAGGGGATGGGGGAGAATTATTAATATTGCTTCAGTGGCCATGGGTCAGGTTGGTTTTGGTTTTCCAAATCTAACTCATTATTGTGCTTCAAAAGGTGGAATTGTTGCTTTTACCGAGGCTTTAGCTTTAGAGCTAACTCCAAAAGGGATTAATGTTAATGCTATTTCGCCTGGGGTAATTGCTACTGAAATGGCTAAACCAGTCATTGAAGACGAAAAAACAAAACAGTCAATTTTAGCCAGAATTCCAAAAGGAAGAATTGGTCAGCCAGAAGATATTGCCGCCGCAGTTGTTTTCTTATCTTCAGAGGAGGCAGATTATATTACTGGGGCAACATTGGTTGTTGATGGTGGTTGGTTAGCCGGATAAAAAATTTAAAAAATAAAAAATATGTACGATGTCATTATTATTGGGGCTGGACCAGCAGGTCTCACAGCGGGCATTTATACCGCCAGAAAAAAATTAAAAACTTTAATTTTGTCAAAAGAACTTTCTAGCCAGGTTAAAGAATCATGGATAGTTGAGAATTATCCTGGTTTTGAAAAAATTTCTGGCCAAGAATTAGTTGAAAAATTTTTCAAACATTTGAAAAACTATCAAGTTGAGGTTAAATTAAATGAGGAAGTGGTAAAAATTAAAAAAGAAGATAAAGTTTTTAAAGTTATTACCCAAACTGGAAATATTTTTGAAGCAAAATCTATTATTATTGCTTCAGGCAGAATTCCTCGTCAATTAAATATTCCAGATGGCATTGGTTTTGTTGGCAAGGGTATTTCCTATTGTGCTATTTGTGATGCCCCACTTTATAAAGATAAAATTGTCGCGGTTGTTGGTTCTGGTAATTCAGGGCTTGAAGCAGTTTTACTTTTAGCAAAATACGCAAAAAAAGTTTATCTTTTAGACCGGGATACAAAGCTTGAGGGTGATGAAAGTCTACAAGAAGAAATAAAAAAACTTCCTAATGTCGAAATTGTTTTTCAAACTTCAGTTTTGGAAGTTTTAGGTGAAAAAAGAGTAAATAAGTTAAAAGTTAAAAAAGAAGGTAAAGAAACATTTTTGGATGTTGATGGTTTATTTGTTGAAATAGGTTCTATTCCTTCAACCTATTTTGCTAAAGATTTATTAAAATTTAATAATTTTGGAGAAATTATTATTGATCGAGAAAATCAAACTTCAGTTGAAGGAATTTTTGCTGCTGGTGATGTTACAGATATAAAATACAAACAAATTGTTATTGCTGCCGGTGAAGGGGCGAAAGCTGCCCTTTCTTGTTATAATTATTTACAAAAATTGAAATTAGAAACAAATGAGAAATCTTTTTAAAAAGGTTTATCCAAAAAGAGATCCCTGGACTCATAAAGGTGAACATGGTTATGTTTTAATTGTTGCTGGCAGTAAAAGATATTCTGGCTCACCAGTTTTTAATGCCATGTCTGCCTTGCGAGCTGGTGCTGATTTAGTTACCATCGTTGGTCCAAAAAGAGCGATGGATATTGCAGCAACTTTTTCTCCTGATTTGATTTGTTATCCACTTGAAAGCGATTATTTAGAAGAAAAAGATCTTCCAGAAATTTTTGAAATTTCAAAAAATTTTAATTCCTTAATCATTGGTGGAGGATTAGGGAGGGAGAAAAAAACACTAAAAGCAATTTTAAAAATTATTCAGAAAATAGAATTGCCAATGGTGATTGATGCTGATGCCATTCATGCCCTTGCTTATAAACCAAAAATTTTAAAAAGAAAAAAAGCAGTCGTCACCCCTCACATTAAAGAATTTGAAATTTTGACTGGTGAAAAAGTTTTGCCAGATGTTTCTGATCGAAAAGAGAAAGTTAAAAAATGGGCGAAAAAATTAGGGACAGTTATTTTACTTAAAGGTCATTTTGATGTTATTTCTGATGGTGATAAAGTTTTTGTTAATAAAACTGGATGTCCAGAAATGACTAAGGGTGGTTTTGGTGATACATTAGCAGGGATTTGCGGTGCTATTTTGGCTCGAAATATTTCTCCTTTGGAAGCTGCCTTTTTATCCGCTTATATTAATGGTAGGGCAGGTGAATTAGCTGCTAAAAAATATAATGAAGGGGTTTTAGCTTCAGATATTTTTGAAGAAATACCAAAGGTTATTAAAGGGTTAAGTTAGGATATGAAAATAGAAAAAATAGTTGTTGGACCACTTTCCACAAATTGTTATTTAGTTTTTTCCGATAAAGAAGCAATTATTATTGATCCTGGTGATGAAGCAGAAAAAATATTAAAAGTGATAGAAAAAAATAAAGTTAAGCCAAAATATATTGTTTTAACCCATTATCATTTTGATCATATTTTAGCAGTTGAAGAATTAAGAGAAAAAACAAAAGCAGAAGTTTTGATTCATGAGGCTGAAAAAAAATTTATAGATTTTAAAGTTGATAAATTTTTAAAAGAGGGTGATAAAATAAAAATAGATAATTATTCTTTAAGAGTAATTCATACTCCTGGTCATAGTAAAGGAAGTATTTGTCTTCTTGGGAAAAATGAAATTTTTGTTGGTGATTTGATTTTTAAAAATGGCTATGGTCGAACCGATTTACCAGGTGGCTCAAATAAGGATCTTGAAAGATCATTAAAAAGAATTTATAAATTATTTAAAAAAGGAATGGTAATTTATCCTGGTCATCAAGAAGAATTTAAATTTGAAGATAATTTAAAAAATGAGATAGTTTTCTCCTTTTAATTTAAAATATGCCAGAGTTACCAGAAGTACAAACAATTGTTAATCAACTTCAAAGAAAAATTGTTGGCAAAAAAATAAAATCGGTAAAGATCAATTTAGCAAAATTAATTAATGGTGTTAAAGTTAAAGATTTTGAAAAAATTGTTAATGGAGCAAAAATTGAAAAAGTTAGTCGGCGAGCAAAACTTATCATTATTGAACTTTCAAATCACTATTCTTTGATTGTTCACTTGAAATTAACTGGTCGATTGATTTTTAAGAAAAAATTAGAAGAAGAGGATGAAAAATCTCATTTAATTTATGAATTTTCTGATGGTAGTTTTCTTATTCATCATGATTTTCGTCAATTTGGTTGGGTGAAATTAATTAAAACAAATGAGTTGGAAAAATATTTTGAAAAAGAGGGTTTTGGTCCGGAGCCTTTAGAAAAAGAATTTACTTTAGAGAAGTTTAAAGAACTTTTAGCAAAAAAACCAAGGCAGAAAATAAAACCATTATTAATGGATCAAAAATTTATTGCTGGGGTTGGTAATGTCTATGCTCAGGAGGCATGTTGGTGTGCAAAAATTTTACCAACGAGAATTGTAAAAAGTTTAAAAGATGAAGAAATTGAAAATTTATATCATTGCTTGATTAAAATTTTAAAAGAGGCAATTAAATATCGTGGTTCATCAGTTGATGCTTATGTTGATACTGAAGGTAAACCCGGTGAATATATTTCTCATCTTAAAGTTTATGATCGAGAAGGAGAAAAATGTCATCGCTGTTTTGGTAAAATAAAAAGAATTACTTTAGGAGGAAGAGGAACTTATTTTTGTCCAAATTGTCAGAAATAATTTATCACTAACAATGACTAATAATTTAAAAATTTTCTTTTTCTTTCTTTTATTGGCTATTGTTTTTTTATCATTTGTTAATTTTTCTTTAGCGAAAAATATTGAATTATATTTCTTTTTTGGACAAACCTGTCCTTATTCTGCCCAATTAGTCCAAAAATTAATAGAAATATCTGATCAATACCCTTCTTTAAAAATTAGAACTTTCGAAGTTTGGCACAATCCTCAAAATCAAAAACTTTTAAATGCTTTAGCTGAAGCTTATAAAATAAAAGTAGAAAATGTTCCAGTTGTTTTTATTGGTGATTTAGCAGTTGAAGGATCTGATAGTTCCACTCTTTGGCGAATTAAAGAGGAGGTGAGAAGATGTTCAATTGTTAATTGTCCTTCACCCATTGAAAAAATTAAAATTAAAGAAAAGAAAAACAAAATCAATTGGAAAATTTTAGCGACCACTTTTGGAATAATTATTTTAATTATTTTTTTAATTCTTCTTTTTAAGAAGAAAAAATAAATTCGGGCTGGTGGGAATTGAACCCACTACTTCTTGGTCCCGAACCAAGCGTGGTACCGGTCCACTACAGCCCGAAAATCAAAACTATTATAATAAAAAAGAAAAAATAAATCAACTATAAAATTTAATCAAATTTTTGCCAAATTTAATTTTTTACCTTATAAACTAGAATTGATGCGCCTTTTAAAACCCCTCTTCTTGGTGACTGTCACCTAAGAATATGAAACTATTTAAAGAAAAGGAAAACGAAATTCCTTTGGCAGAAAGAATGAGACCAAAAGATTTTTCTGATTTTGTTGGTCAAAAACATATTGTGGGAAAGGGGAAAATTTTACGTCAAGCCATTGAGAATGATAAACTTTTTTCAATGATTTTTTGGGGACCACCGGGAAGTGGTAAAACAACTTTAGCTAAAATTATCGCTCAAAAAACAAATTCCCATTTTATTTATTTCTCTGCTGTTGATGTTTCAAGTAAAGAAATAAAGAAAATTGTTCAAGAAGCAAAAACAAGATTAAAAGCCTATGGTCAAAAAACAATTTTATTTTTAGATGAAATCCATCGTTTTAATAAAGCCCAACAAGCAATTTTTCTCCCCTATGTTGAAGATGGTTCAATTATTTTAATTGCTTCAACAACTGAAAACCCTTCCTTTGAAGTTATTTCACCACTTTTATCAAGATGTAAAGTCTTTGTTTTAAAAAGTTTAACAAAAGATGAGATAAGAAAAATTTTAATCCGTGCCTTAAAAGATAAAGAAAATGGTTTAGGCAATGAAAAAATAGAGATTGAAGAAAAAGCTTTAGATTATTTGGCGGAATCAGCCAACAATGATGCAAGGATTGCTCTAAATAATTTAGAGATTGCAGCAAAAATTGCTCCTTTAAATAAAAAAGGAATAAAAATTATTGATAGAAAGATTGTTGAAGAGGTTGTTCAGAAAAAAATTTTATTTTACGATAAAAAAGGAGAAGAACATTATAATCTTATCTCTGCTTTCATTAAATCTTTACGCCGTTCAGATGTAGACGCAGCTTTATATTATTTAGCCAGAATGCTTGAAGCGGGCGAGGATCCAGAATTTATCGCCAGAAGAATGATTATTTTTGCTTCAGAAGATATTGGCAATGCTAACCCAACCGCTTTAGTTGTCGCGACTTCCGCTTTTTTAGCTTTACAATTTGTTGGTTTACCAGAGGCTGAACTAAATTTAGCTCAAACAGCTATTTATTTAGCTAAATCAGCAAAATCAAGAGCAGTGGCTAATGCTCTTTTTTCCGCTAAAGAGGATGTAAAAAAATATGGAAACCTACCAGTTCCATTACATTTAAGAAATCCGGAAACAAAATTGATGAAGGAATTGGGTTATGGAAAAAAAGAAAATGAAGGGAATTTGCCAAAAAAATTAAAAGGGAGAAAATATTATCGAGTTTGAAATTATTGAATCTCTATTTTTTCAGAAACTGGTAAAGGAAAGAAAGGATTTCTTAATGATTCTAAATTTATTTCTTTTTCTACCTTCTTTTTTTCCAAATTTCCTTCTATTTTTTTAAAAAGGGGTAAATTAATTTCAATTGGCACTATTTTTTCTTTTAAAAAAACAGCCTCTTTTGAGATGTTAAAAATTTGCCAAACATTTTGATAGAAAAAATAAAGAATATAAATAATTCCCGCAATTATCAAAAGAGAGACAAATCTTGGTAAAATGTCAATTAAATTTTTAGAATTCATTTTCATAATTATTTCATTCGCCAGAAAGTTTTCCCTTTAACTATAACTTCTATTTCTTTTTCCTTTTTTTGAGTTAAAGAAAAAGAATCGATATTAAAATAGAAATCTAATTTTTCCATCTCAAGAAAATATTTTATCAAATTTTGAAATTCGCCTTTCAATGAAAGAGTAACTGGCAAAAATTTATAATTAGTTCTAAATATTTTTTTTGCTTCTAAATTAATTTCCTGAGATATTTTATTTTGGCGAGCAATTTTTTCTAAGGTTGTAATAAATTCCAATTCTTTTCCTTCTAAAAGAAAAACATTTTCCAAAATTGGGATTTTGTCTTCAATTTCTTTTAATTTCTTTTTTGTTTCCGCTAAGGTATAACCTTTAAGATAGAGTTCCTCCGATAATTTTATTTGTGATTTTATTTTATCAGATAAATTTTTTACTTCCTGATAAAGTGGTCTAATAGTTAAGAAAAAATTGAAAATGATTAAAATAGTTAAAATGATGGTGAGAAAAATCAATTTTTTTTCTGAATTCATAATTTTATTTTCCCTTTAAATTCAAAATCAATATCTTCTTCCTTTAAAAGATTTGAAAGTGGATATTCAATCTCAGTAAAAAATTTTGACTTTTCTAAATTATTTTGGAATTCTAAAAGATCGCTTCTTGATTTTGCCCAACCTTTAATTTGGAATTCCTTTTTCTCTTTATCAAAGCTAAAAAATTTTATATAAGAATTTTTTGGTGTGATTTCACTTAAGGAAATTAAAATTGGCGTTATTTCAAAATAATTATTTTGGATTTCATCAATTGCCAGCAATTCAGAATTTATTCTCTTTATTTTTTCAGTCACTTCATCCTCTTCCCTTTTAATCATTAAAGTATAAAGAGATAATGAATTTTCTAAAGTTCTTTTAGCCAGAAAAAGTTCTAAACCAATAACCGCTGAAACTAAACAAATAATCAAAACAGAAATAAAAATTGACTGATAAAACCCCTCTTTTTTTAAAGCTCTTTTTTCTTTTTCAGGAAGAAGATTGATTTTAATCATATTTTTTCTTCTAATCCTCTTAAAGCTAAACCAATAGCGGTGGTATAAATAACCGCTTCTTTTTCTGAAATTAATGGTTTTATATTGATTTTAATTAAAGGATTGGCTATTTTTGTTTTAATTTTATTTTTTTCTTCTAAAAACCGATCAATTTTGAAAAGATTTGCTCCACCACCAGATAAAATCAACTCTTCTATTTTTCTTTTTGTTCCTTCCTGATAAAAATCAATGTGGGTTTTTAAGGAATTACTTAATTTCTCAAAAAAGCTTAAAATTATTTTTTCTAATTCAGAATTTTTATCTTTTTCCGAATAATTTATCTTCATTTCTTCTGCCTTTTCAAAACTTATTTTTAATTTTGAGGAAATTTCTTTAGTTAAATCTTGGCCAGAAAAGGGTAAGCTGATGGTTAATTGAATAGTTTCTTGATCAACAATAATTAAACTACTCCTTGTTGCTCCTAAATCAAGAATTGCTCTTGGAATTAAAAAATCTTCTCTTTTTGAAAAAATAGCTCTTAAGATAGCCACCGATTCTATTTCTAAAGCGACTGGTTTTAAATTTGCCATTTTTAAAACTTTTAAATAAGAATCAACAATATTTTTTGGTGCTAAACCAATTAAAACACTATTTTCAGAGATTTTTTGCCAATCAAAGTATACTTCATCAATTTTAAATGGAATATTTGATTCAATCTCTTTTTCAATTTCTTCCCAATTGTCAATCTTAATTGTTTTAATAAAAGTTTTTGTTTCTGGTAAAACTGCCACTACGTAAGGGGTTAAAACCTTCGCTTCATCAACAAATTTTTTAATAAAATTTATTACCTCTTTCTCTTTTTCAATTTCTCCTTTTTTAAAATAATTTTCTGGGACCGCCTTTTCTTTAATAATTTTTAATTCAATTTTATTACCTTTCTTTTTCAAAAAAGCAATTTTAAAAGAAAGATCACCAATATCTAAGCCAAAAGCATGAGAGGGGAAAGTGACTAAGGCCATAAAATTATTTTAATTTAATTTAAAATTTTCATCAAGGTAAAATTTCTTGCCAAGAGATTGTTTGATATTCATCTGAAGCTAAAGGAAAATTTGGTGGCGGGGCATAAAGTAAATTTCCATCATAATTAATATTTCTAATTTCATAACCAGAACAATAATCACCATTGCAAACCCATGAAAAACCATAGCGCTGATTTGAGCCAATCATTCCATTTAAAGTTATTCTGTATCTTTTATAATAAGTATCACTACAAGCTTGGTTATAATAGGGTCGACCAACCCTTCCATTTTTAGCAATTAATGCTCCATCAATTTTTAAATCATTTTCACTTTCTAAACCTACAATAATATCCTTTTGGGCAATTAATCCAATTGTATCTTGTCCATCATAATTGGTATATAAAAGATTGCTGTTAATGATAATATTTTTATAAGTTGATGGATTTTCTGGAAATTTTGCTACGCCAATTGTTAATCTGGCAGTATTAATTTGTCCTCTAATCCATAAATTATCTTCAACAAAAATAAGACCATTAGCTGGGAAATTTACATTCTCATTTAAAGTTTCTCGATTATTAATACTCCAGGTAGGTGAAGCACAACCAGAAGGTTTTGGGACAATTGATATAACTTTATAAAGATCAAATTTATCATTTGTTTTTAAAACAATTTCATAACCATAGGCACCAGAGGGAGGAAGATAAATTCCGTTTTGTTGAGCCTTTGATTTTATTTCTGATAAATTAGCAGAGATTCCATCAAAATCGATGGCAGGAACAGAAATTTGTCTACCCGCTCTAAAAATATCAGGTCGATTTGGTAAAGGAGTAGGTGGGAGAGGATCGCGGGGAGAAACATGAGTATGAACTGCCCATTCAGTAGCTCCGTCATCAGGATCAACATAAGTAGTTTTAGCACTTTTCACCAAATTATAAGCCACTCCATCAAAACGGATTCCATCATTTGAATGGATTTCTCCATAAACAGTTGTCCCTTCGCCGAAACGCATTTTATCATTAGCTACCACGGCAAACTTTGCCCAAGATTGAATCGCTAATTTTGTTTCAATAGTTCTTTTTAAAGAAGGCTGATTAATTGGCCAACCAGTTGATCTAATGGTAACAACTGTTGAACCAATTGGTGGAGGTTTAATTTTTAGACTAAACTGACCAATTATTTTTTTATCAATATTTTTGTAATCATGGATATAAGGACCGCACCACTCACAAGGTGGATTTTGACAACACCAACTTTGACCGTCCTGATAATCATTTCTATTATGAGCCAAATGCCAACGATAGTATTCATTGCCAGATTCAGCAATATGGAGAGCCAATTCTTTTAAAACAATTTGTTGAGAAACTCTTTGAGAAAAAACAGCCCAACTAATTAAGCCAAAAACAAAGACAATCATTACGACAACTAAAATGATAAGAGTGATAAGAATTTGTCCTTTCATAAATTATCTTTTAAGTTTCTAATTGTTACTTCAATTGTCTCAGTAATTGCCTCTGGCGGTCTATTTAAATCATCATCAATTGTAATTGTCATTTTAACTAAACGAATTGAAGAAATATTAACTGGAAAAGGTAAAGGATTGCCAGTGCCAGTATAATTTTTATCATAATAAAGAAAAATTTCTTGGTTTGGATTAATAACAAAATCAATTAATTCAATAACTTTTTCATCTGCCAGGTTATATCTTAGTGGTTGCCCAGATGGTTTAATAATACCCTTTTTTAATTTTTTTCCATCAAGGAAATAACGGATTCTTTCAACCAGTTGATCATTGTCAATATTTGAGTAGAAAATGAAAGAACTTTTTGTTGCTTCTTCAATTGGATAACTTCCTAAAGACGAATATTGGGCTGTTCTTACCTCAGCGGTAAAATCCTTAACTATTTTTCTTACCTGTTCTTGGAAAGAAATTTTTTTTCTAAAAATCTCTTGAAATGAAAAAATATCCTTTTGCCAGCCAAAAACAATAAGGCTAACAATGATAAAGATTCCAATAACGATAATAATTTCTATCACTGTAAAAGCAAATTTTTTCATATTATTCTGGATTTAAAATAACCTCTTTTTCTTGCCAATCACGAGAAATATCAATATTACTTTCAGTATAAGTTTGATAACCTTCTTTTGAAACAGTTAATGTCCAAATGTTAGCTGCGGGGAGATTATAAAAAAATGCCTGACCAGCGGGAACACAGGAAGAAGAATAGGTAATAGCAATATCAGCAACAATTGGTGTTTTTGAAGAATCTGTTGTGGTAAGAAAAACTTTATATCTTAAATAACGATCGCCGTTATGAGATGGATGAATGTTAGTATTTTCTAAAGTATAATAAGTATTACTTGTTCCATCCGGTCCTTTAAAAACCCATTCTGAAGGATTAGGAGTTGGTGAGGTCGCAATTTGAAATTTTACTTCAGTTCCACTTGGTTGATCTATTGGATCCCAAATAATGTTGTAAAAATTACTTGAACTCCCAGTATCAAAAGTTGAGGAAATCAACCAACCACTTTCTCGATAGTTATTTCCGACTTTTATTAGTTGAATTATTCCCGCTGGATTAGTGGTGTTAAGATTTCCATCTTGGGAAAAATATTTTGTTTCATCTTCAAAATATTCTTGACCTGGACCACCGCTCCAATCTGTTTGTCTTAAATAGCCTCGGCCAGTGATTAGACTCTGATCCCAACCAGGTTTTTGTAATCTTACTGAAGCTCCAGAAAGAGGAAGGGATGTTGAACCATCTTTAACTTTAATTAAAATTGCCTTTGGCATTGATTGTCTTAAAGTTAAAAAAAGATCAAGGGTTGTATCAGGATTTAGATCAAAAGGGATAGCGGGCATTGAACCAGCCAACATATAATTTGTTGAAAGAAGAGTTAAATTATAATTATCCCATTCAAGATTTGAAATTGTTTTTTGGCCACTGGAGTCACTCGTATGATTTTGATTATATTTGTAAATATCTGGATTAGTGCCAATTAATTTTGCCCCTTTAAGATTAAAACTGATATTGCCAATGGGAGCACAATTTTGGTTAACAGTATAAACATTTAAAGTACTTAATTTATCAATGGCGAATGTAATTTGGGTAATTTGACCAGCAACAACTGTCGCATGGGGTTTAATTGGATTTGGGTTTTCATTTGTTCTTGGATAGGTTTGATCGGTTGAATAACCTTCCTTTGTCACTGTAATTTGGTAACTTTCATAAGATGGCGGAACACCAACTATTTTTCGCCAACCACTATCATCAGTAGTTTTATAAGTATCAATTGGCGGATTAACTTGATTGTTAACGATATGAATACTGGCTTGGGGGACTGGTTGACCATTGGCGTTAATTACTTGAATAAAAAGAGCACCGGTATTAGTAGACATTTCTAATCCTTTTGGTGCCACGGTGGTAGTAAATTTTATTGGTTTAAAAAATCGAGAGTTTGGCACTCTTACTTCTATCTCAACTTTTTTATAATCAGCTGACGTTTCATCATTTGGAAATTCTCCATCAAATGGATCATCAATATTTTCAACCCCAAAACTTATAATAAATTTAACATTATTTTTCACAACCTCTTTTTGGGCAGGAAGAACTCCGGGCGGAATACCATTCTGAATTCCGACATCATCATAACGTAAATTTCTTACAATCTCAATCTGCTGAGTAAGTAAAGCGGTTGCCATCGTTTTCAATCGTGAAAGTTTGGCTATTTCCGAAATATAACTGAATCCATACCAAAAACCCAAACCAATCAAAGTAAAAATTCCAATCCCAACAATTATTTCAACCAAACTAAACCCCCTTTTTTTCTTTAATTTCATAATTTTATATTGTTTGGACTAATGAATACATTGGACTTATAATTGCTAAAGCCATAATTGCCACGGCAATTCCTAAAATGACAATCAAAAGCGGTTCAATAATTGAAGTGAAGTTAGTTAATGTCTCGTCAACATCATCTTCATAAAATTCAATCACATCCCCCAAGATAGTTTCCAAAGTTCCAGTTCTTTCGCCAATTTCAATCACATGGGTAATAATTAAAGGAAAAAGATCAGGATATTTTTTTAAAACACTGGAAATTGTTACTCCTTTTGAGGTAAATTGTGAAAGACTTAAAACTTTCTCTTGATATAAAGAATTTGATAAAACAGTAGAAGTAATCTGAAATGTTTTAACTAAAGGTACTCCACTGGCTAAAAGTGAAGTGAAAGTTCGAGAAAACTTAATAAGATTTATTTTTTTAATTAGTCCACCAATGATTGGTAATTTTAAAACAAGTGAATCTAAAAAATATTTCCCCTTTTTTGTTTTTGAAAATCTATAAAAAAGATAAGCAAAAATAACAAGAGCAATTAATAAAAAATACCCCCTTTTAGTGACAAATTTACTTAGACCAATTAAAATTTTTGTTGTTAATGGTAATTCAACATTCATTTCCTCTAAAATAGAAGTTATTTTTGGCAGGATAAAAGTTAAAGCAAAAATTCCAACAATAATCATTATAAAAATGACAAAAAGTGGGTAGGCGAGTGCCCTTTTTAATTTTGAAGCAAGGGCTCTTGATCTTTTCATTTGATTAGTAAGTTCTTCTAAAACTTTTTCTAATTGCCCACTTTGTTCCCCACATTCAATCATGTTAACAAAAATTTCCGGAAAAACATCCGGATACTTACTTATACTTTTAGCCAAGGAAATTCCACCTTCTATATCTGCTTTAATATCTTTTAAAATTTTTCTAAACTTTTTATTTTTTGTTTGCGATGATAAGATTCCAACTGCTTCAGAAAGAGGAATCCCAGCCCTAATCATGACCACAAGATTTTTAGTAAAGAATATTTTCTCATTAAGAGTTACCCTTTGAAAACGAAGAAAAAAATTTTCTAAAGTTTTCTTTTCCATAATTATTCTTTTGAAACCCTGATTACTTCATCAATTGTTGTGATTCCGCTTTTTGCTTTAATGAAACCATCTTCAAGTAAAGTGATCATTCCCTCATTTATTGCTTGTTTTTTAATTTCTTCTGTTGTTGCTCTTTCATTAATTAATTTGGCAATTTCTTTCGAAACCTCTAAAACCTCAAAGATGCCAATTCTTCCTTTATACCCTTCGCCATCACACTCTTTACAACCCTTCCCCTTAAAAAATCTTAAAGAGTCTATTGATTCATCTTTAGCCACCACTCCTTCTCTTTTTAAAACTTTTACTAATTCATTAAAATCAATTTTTAAATCTCTCTCTATATTTTTAATTGTTTTTTTATCCAGAATATAACTTTGAATACATTTTCGACAAATTCTTCTTACTAATCTTTGAGCAATAATTAAGTTAACTGTTGAACCAATTAAATAAGGAAGAACACCCATATCAAGAAGCCTTGGTAAAGTACTGGCTGCATCGTTGGTATGAAGGGTTGATAAAACTAAATGTCCTGTTAAGGCGGCATTAACTGCGATATTAGCGGTTTCACTATCTCTTATCTCACCAACCATAATAATATCTGGGTCTTGTCTTAAAATTGCCCGCAATCCAGTCGCAAAGGTAAAACCAAGTTTTGGTTTAACCTGACTCTGATTAACTCCAGGTAATCGATATTCAATTGGATCTTCAATTGTCATAATATTGACCTGGGGAGTATTTAAAACATTTAAAATTGCATAAAGAGTGGAAGTTTTTCCAGAACCCGTTGGACCGGTCACTAAAATCATTCCATAAGGTCTTTTGATGTTCCTTTTAACAATTTTTAATTGTTCAGGCGAAAGTCCTAATTTTTCTAAAGTTAACATCTCTCCCTTTTCTTTTAAAAGCCTCATGACTATTTTTTCCCCCTCAGCCACTGGAAAAACTGAAACTCTGAAACTGACTTCATATCTTGGCGATGAAATTTTAAATCTTCCATCCTGTGGAATTTGATGTTCATCAATTTTTAAGTTTGATAAAATTTTTATTCTGGCGACAATACCTGGCCCTGCTTCTTTTGGTAATCTCATAATTTCTCTTAAAATTCCATCGATTCTGAAACGAACAAGAATATTGTTTTCAAGTGGTTCAATATGAATATCAGAAGCATTTTTATTGATGGCATACTCCAAAATTGTCTCAACAACTTTAATAATTGAAGGCCTTTTAGCTGATTCTTCTTCTGACAACTTTTCTTCTTTAAGATCGATTTTTATTTCTCCTGTTTTTAAAATCGTTTCTATTTCTTTTTCAAAATCTTTTGAATACTGTTTGAGTGCTGATTCTAAACTAGAAGGATTAGTTAAATAAAGTTTAACTTCACAATCAGTTTTCCTTCTGATGAATTCAATAAGTTGGATGTTTTCTATATTCTCTAAATTTAAAGTTGCAACCTTTAATTCATTTTTTTCTTTTTCAAAAATAACCAAAGAATGACTTCTGGCAATCTCTTCTGGAATTAAAAAAAGAATATCTTTTGGGATAATTTTTCCTTTGAGATTGACATAGGGAACATTTAAAAAAGAGGCAATTAACTGATAAAAAATTTCTTCGGTAACAATTCCTTTTGAGATCAAATAACTTTCAGGTGAGACTTTGTGTAATTTTGCTTCTTTAATTAGTTCTTCACATTCTTCTTTTGAAAGAATTCCATTTTCAATGACGATTTTTTTGAATTGTTCTTCCTTTAACATATTATTTTTTTATTTTTAATATTTCTTTTATCTTTTCTATCACTTGAGCTGGCGTAAAGTCAGCTTTGACTAAATAATCAACCGCTCCCAATTCTAATGCTTCCTTTTTATCTCCATCCTGGGCTAAATTAGTTAAAACAATGATAGGGATATTTTTCAAATGATTTTCAGATTTTATCTTTTTTAAAATACAAAATCCATCACCCATTGGCATAATAAGATCCAAAAGAATAATATCTGGCTTTATTTCTTTTGCCATTTGAAATGCCTCTTCCCCATTTTTTGCCCCATAGGCATCAAAACCAGCATTTTTAAATTTTAAAAGATACATTTTTAAAAGAGGTTCTTCATCTTCAGCAATTAAAATCTTAAATTTTTTGTTTTTTTCCATATTGGTTTTCAATAATTATATCAATTATTTGTTAATTGGTAAAGTGAAAATAAAAGTTGAACCCTTTCCTTCCCCCTCTGATTCTGCCCAAATTTTTCCCTTAGCTTTTTCAATAATTTTTTTAGCAATATAAAGACCCAAACCAAAACCCCCTGATTCAAGCCGATAAACACCCCTTCCTCTTGAAAACCATTGAAAAAGAGAATTTAATCTTTCTCGCGAAATCCCAATTCCAGTATCTTTAACTTCAACTCTTACATTTGAATTTTGAGTTTTAGCTATGAGAGTGATTTTTCCCTTTTCTGTATATTTAATGGCATTATCTAAAAGATTAATTAAAACCTGACGAATTTTTTCCGGATCAAAATTAAATTTTGGTAATTTTTCAACGAAAACTTCTATTTTTAAATTTTTCTTTTTCGCTGGCAACTTCATTTCTTCAGTTACCTCTTTAATTAATTTTTCTAAATCGGAAAGAGTTGGATTATATTCTAATTTTCCTGCTTCAATTCTCGTGACATTTAAAAGATCGTTGACTAAACCAATTAACCTTTCATTACTTTGATAAACAGTTTTAACTGCTTCTTTAACTTCTTCACTTATTGGTCCATAATCTCCTTCCAAAATCATTGAAAGATATCCTTTGATTGTTGAAAGAGGAGTTCTTAATTGATGGGAAGCTAAAGATAAGAATTCGGTTTTTGATTCATCAAGTTTTTTTAACTCTTTGTAAGCATTAATTAATTCTTTTGTTGCTTCAACAACTTTCGCTTTTAAAATTTGATTGAATCTTTGCATCTGCTCATAAAGTTGGGCGTTATTAATAGCGATAGCAATTTGAGAAGAAATAGTTTCCAAAAGATTTAGATCTTGAATTGAATAAGCATCGCCAGAAACCTTTTTTCCTAAAACAAAAACACCAACTAAACGATCTTCAATTAAAAGGGGAAGATATAAACCCGCTTTCATTTTCTCCATGAATTTTTTGATGGTTAAAAATTTATTTTTTAAACTTTGCTCTTTAATTTCTTCCGCTAAAAATCCTAACTCATCAGAAACCAAAGGCTTTTTATTTTTCTCTAAATAATAAAGAAGAAATTTATTTTTTATTAGAAGTGATATTTCTTCTTCATTAAAACCGATATTTTTAGCCAAATAAAATGTATCCCCACTTTCTTCTTTTATTCCCAGTAATTTTAATTGTCCTTTCGGTGGCTCTAATTTCCTTAAAATTAAAGCAATATTGTCAAGTTTAAATACTTCTTTTAAAGTATCAGTTGTTGAAAAAACAAGATGATTTAAGTCAATAAAGCGAGAAAGTTTTTTGGAAAAGTTTTCAATTGTTTTTTCAAAACTATAAAGAGGATAAAAAAGATAGCGGTTAGCAAACTGACTAAACTTTTCTTTAACAAATTGAAAAATAACAATTCCAAAAATTGAAATTGCCAACATTAACCAGATTAAAGATGAAGAGAAGGGAACAAAGGGAAGAACATATTTCATTATCAAAGATAATCCGATAAGACATAAAACAGCTGAAACAATCAAGGAAACACCATAAACCGTCACTTCTCTTGCCACAATGCGGATATCCATCAACCGATGACGAACAATGGCGTAGGCAATAACTGAAGCAAATAAAACTCCAGAAAGATAAGAAAAAGGATAAATACTTATTTTATAGGCGGGAAGATAAGCCGTTGAACCAATTGGAATTAATATAAGAAAGGCAATTAAAACATATTTTGCCTGTTCCTTTTTTAATCCCTTTGAAAATCTATAAGTGCGATAAAAATTAATTACAGACAAGATCAAATAAATAGAAAAATAAATTAAAAAAATATGATGAAAAAATTTTGCCTGAGTATGAACGCCCCATTTGTACTTAAATAAATCATTAACAAAATATTTTGTTCGGCTAATAATTAGAAAAAAAGAAGATAGAATATATCCTAAAATAAGAAGCTTCTTATTTTTGATTTCACTAAAAACTAAACTAAAATGATAAAAAACAGCAGGGATAAAGACTACACCAACATAAATAAAACGATCCCAAAAAATTGCTAAGGGGTCGTTATCTCTATTTAAAAACATCATAAATGTTCCAAAAAGCCAGATAATTATTGATAAACAAACAAAGAAAAATATTATATTAATTTTCGATTTTGGATTTCGAAAATAAACAATAAAACCTAAGAAAAAAACAAAGATACCGCTTAAAAGTGGGAAAAAAGTAGGAATGTTCATAAAAATTTTAGATTATTATCTTTTTATATTTTAACACCTTTTTAAAAAAATAGAAGGGGTAGATCCAATTTTTTGATCTACCCCTTTGTAAATTCTTCCTTAGGGATGATAGTACCGAAACAAGAAAATGGAGCATGGAGAAAACCATATTTCCTTCCCCATAAGAGAGTTTTCTCTAGATGAGAAAGATCAATTTCCCCAACGTGATCTGCCGCGTCATCTTCCAATGTTTGCATTATTGTTTCGGCCCAGCAAGCATATGTTGTGCCCTTAGCCACGCCAGTAATTTCAATACCGAGATTGACTCCGGGAATAAGGACCATTGCGCCATCAACTCTGATGATGTTTGGGAATTGCTTTTTAATTTCGATGTAAGTAGCTTCAGGTAAATTTGGAGGAACTGATACTTCATAGATTACTATTTTTCGATCATTTTTAAAAACAGCTGGAGTTATTAAAACATTAGGGTTGCTCGTGGCTGTAACGATTATATCCGCGCGATTAACTTCATTAATTTCAGTAGATTTTGTCACCTTTGCTAACCCTACTGGTAAATTGTGATAAAGACGGTCTAATTTATTTGGATTTGGACCGATAAGAATTAGTTCAGCGCACATAGTTGTTAGTTTTGTCGAGATTGCTTTACCGATTAACCCGTAGGCACCTACGACCGCCACTGTCATTTCTTTAAGATTTCGTCCCATCATAAAAGCAATTTTTTCTAATCCTTCAAGAGTAATACCAGCTGCGTATGTGTCTCCATGGGTTAAGGCTATTTTCACCCCTTGCTGGTCTTGAAGCCATTCTCCTTTCATTGTGACTGAAGAAGTTAAAGAGGTTAACCCAATTAGCTCGACACTTCTTTCTTCTTGGGCAAAAATAGTTGCTTCAAGAACTTTTTCTGCCGCCACTTTTGGATTTAACATCATTTCTTTCCCTGTCATTCCTAAAACAATAATCTCTCCTTCAACCCTTCCAAAAACATTGAAAGTGCTCCAAACTTTAAAAGGCGGCAACTTTTTATTCTTATACTCAGGAAATACCAAAGGAATATCATTTTCATCCCTAAGGTTTGCTAAAATAGCAAATTTTTTCATTTTTCACCTCCTTTTTAAATCTTTTTATCCTATCATCTTTATTCTTTTTGTCAACCCCATTTATCAACAAAATCTTTCAAAAATAAATGCGATGGCATTTAAAATTAAAAAATTTTATCGACTAATTTTATTAAAAGATTGATAAAAAACAACTATCGAGCTCCGAGCTCCATAGTCAGCATTATCATTCAATTATTCCAATAAAATCAAAATTAGAAATTTTTCTTAAACCGACATGGTCTTTATTAATAAGATAAACATTTCCATCTAAATTTTGGACAATCAAATTTTTTTCATCTAACCAACCTCTTAAAAAATATAGACCGTTTAAAACTTCTTTCTTTTCTAAAGTAGATAGATTAACAAGAGTAATTGTATATTTTTCATTATCAGGATCGCCAAAAGCTGAACTATAAGCGAGAAATTTATTATCCGGTGAAAAAAAAGCATTCCCAAAATAAGCAAATTTTTTATCGACCGGAATTACTACTTTTTCCTTAGTGACTAAATTTTTAATAATTAAGTTGTGAGAGAGAGTAAACGATTAATTTTCCATCGGAAGAAAAATTACAAAACCCTATATAATATTCTTTTTCATCTTCACCAACTAATTTATTGATTTTTCCATCTTCAAGATTTACTTTATAAAGAATTCCTGGCGGACAGCGAAATGGTGTATACCCACCTAATCCTGTTATTGTTTCAAGAAAATAAATTTCCTTTTGAAAAGAAGAAAATTTAAGGGGTAGGATGCATTCTCCAACTGTTAGATCTTTTTGAAAAAGAAGTTTTATATTTTGATTTTCCAAGTCAGCCATCCACATTTCCACATACCATCTTTCTGGGTATTTAATATCTGCTGGCCAGAGGGTTTCTCCTTTTTCTAATTTTTGTTTTTCCTTCTCAATTAAGTTTTTGTATTTAGTCACCGTCCAAAAAAGTTTTTTATTATCAGGTGAGATTAAAAAATTTTTCCTCCGTATGGCCAATGCCCCCAATCTTTAATTACAAAATTTATTTTATTTACTTGCTTGTTTTTTAAATCAACGTATCTAATTAATCCTTCTTTATCAAAAAAATAAAGACGATTACCAACAATTTGTCGCACTTCATTTATCTCCGCAGAGATATCAAATCTTTCAGTTGATATTTTTTGACCATTATCATCAACTTCTATTAAATGAATCTTATTTGGTTTCTCTAAAAAAATTAAAGTCTTGTTTTGCCCCCTCTTTTGTTCATTAATTTTTTCCCTTAAGGTGAATTGTTGGATTGAAATTTGCTCTTTTTTGATTAAATTTTTATACCAATCAGTTGTAGCCAATAAAAAACTTAAAGCTACAATAAGGATGATAATAAGCGGTAATAAAAATTGTTTAAAAGACATAATTAATTAGTGTTTTTATTATACCACCTTTAATATAAAAAACAACTATCGAGCTCCGAGCTCCATAGTCGGTAATAGAGAGCATTTTAAACAGACTATCGAGTTTTAAACTCCATAGTTTAAAATTGAAAAAAATAAAAAAGAGCGGTATAATTGAAGAATGGAAAAGAAAAAAATCAACTTACTTTTTGGTCAAATTTTTGGTTTTTTAGCTATTCAGATTCTTGGTTTATTAACTGGTCTTAGATTTTTCTCTTTGCCATCTTTTCGGCAGAGAATTTTTACCCCTTCATTATCTATTGGAGATTTTCTTCTTGCCTTTGTGATTACCCTTCTTTTTGTCTATTCCCTCCTTAAATTTTTTAAAAAAAGAAAACTTCCTTTTAAACTTCTTTTTTATTTTCTAATTTTTTCTGCTGGCTCAATTGTCTTTTTAATTTGGATCCCAAACAGTTTAATTTCCTTCCTTTTAGTGATTCTTCTTTTCCTTCTTTTACATTTTTTCCCAACAGTTATTTTACAAAACATTTTAATTGCTATCTGTGTGATTGGCGCTGGCATTGTTTTTGGTGGTTCACTTTTTTCTTATCAAATAATTGTCATTCTTTTAATTTTAGCGGTTTATGATCTAATTATGGTTTTTGGCACTGGTCAAATGATTAAAATGTTTAAAGAAATGATGAGCCAAAGATTAATTTTAGCCCTAACTATTCCAGAAAATTTTAAAAAATTGACAACAAAAATTTCTGAAGTTGAAACTGGCAAAGGATATATTTTTTTAGGAACAGGGGATTTGGCTTTACCGATGGCTTTCGCTATTTCAGCTCTAAGAGATAGTTTAATTTCTTCGATCTTTATTATCATTGGTTCTTTTCTTGGTCTTTTAATTTTAACTTTATTTTTTCTTGAAGAAAGAAAACCATTACCCGCACTCCCACCAATTATTGCTGGCGCAATTTTAGGCTACTTAATTTCCTTTTTATAAATTACGAGCCTCTCCAAAATCTTTCAAAAATAAATGCCATCGCATTTAAAATTGAAAAATTTTTTGGAGGGGGAAGAATTATAAATTATGGGGAAGGTGAAAAAAGAAAAATCGGCTGGGGCAGTAGTTTTTAGAAAAGAAAAAGGAAAAATTTTATTTCTTTTGGTTTGTTATGGAACCAAAGAAAAATTTTGGTGGGATTTTCCAAGGGGACATGTTGAAAAAAATGAAAAAGAAGAGGAAACAGCAAGAAGAGAAATTTTTGAGGAGACAGGAATTAAAGATTTAAAATTTATTCCTGGTTTCAAAGAAAGCTATCGATATTTTTTTCGTGACAAAGATGGGTTAGTTTTTAAAGAAAATGTTATCTTTTTAGCGGAAACAAAGAAAAAAAGAGTCAAACTTTCTTTTGAACATCATGACTTTGTTTGGCTTCCATTCAAAGAGGCACTTTCAAAATTAACTTTTGAAAATTCAAAAGAAATTTTAAAAAAGGCAAATAGATATTTACTTAAACATTTAAAAATTTTATAATTAAGTATATGAATGATGCCAAATGGGAAAAATTAATTTTCATGATCGAGGAGAAATTTGGAATTCTTTCTTTAAATAAAGAAAAAATAGAGGTCGCAAAAACATTTCAAGGTCAAAGCATTTTTGGAGAAAAAGAAACGATTGAGTTTAAAACACCGAAAGGAAAAATGAAAGTCGAAAGGATTTCCAAACCAAAAATAGTTGATAAAAAAGTTCTCTCAAGTAAAAGAATAGGGGGAAAAGTTGCCATTGAATATATTTATTCTCAAGAAGAAAAAACTTACGAGGTAAAACTTTATCAATTTGATGAAAATAAAAATGAATGGCAAGAGGTTAATTTCACTTCTTTAACATAGAATTATGTTTCCTTCTTTAATTCTTATTAAAAGATTTTTTCCCGCTTTTATTTCTTTTTTAATCTTCATCTTTTCTCTTTTAGCAATTTTTCTTTTCCCCTCTTTTCTATTTTTCATCTTTTCTTTTCTTTCAATTTTTTCTGGCTTATTTTTTCTTTTAATTCTTTTTGAGAAAGAGACAAAAAAATTTTGGCCATATCTTGTTACCTTCTTCCTTTTTATTTCCGGAACAATCCTTTTTTTAATTTTTATAAAAAATGATACTTTAAAAGTGATGACTGATTTTCTTTTAATTTTTTTAATTTTTCTCTTTTTTGAAATTATTTTTAGATTTTTGTATGAGCCAAGAAGATACCCTATCTATTCTTTAGAAAACCTTTCATCAGTTATTTCATTAATTGCTCTCTTTTTACTTCTTTCAAGTTTTTTCGCCATTAAAACATTTACCAATTTTCCTTTTTTTGTTTCTTTGATTTTTGTTTTTCTTATTACTTTCTGGATCAGTTATTTCAACTTTTGGCTTAAGAAACTTCCAAATGAAACAATAACAAATTTTATTGTCAGCCTAATTATTTTAGAACTTTTTTTCACCCTCAATTTTTTACCAACCAGTTTTTATATCAATGGTTTAATTCTTATTATTTTTTTCTTTACGATGATTAATTTATTAAAGAAAGAAAAAGAGGCACCGCTTGATAAAAAAACTATTAAAGAGCAGGTGATTTTTGCTTTGGTTATCTTGATTTTAATTTTAATTTTGGCAAAATGGAGATAAATTAAAAATATGGAGAAAAAAATTCCTATTAAAGAAGAAAATGAAAAAGAAGAGAAAAAGTTTTCTCGAAAAGAAATTGTTCATCAAGAAAAAGAAAAAGAATTAGAGAAACTTTATCAAAACAAAGAACTTTTAACTATTCAAAAGCCACCAAAAATTTCTTCTGAGACATTAATAAAAAGTATTTTAATCTCATTTTTTTTAGGATTAATTTTTGGTTTTATTCTTGCTCTTTATCTTTTTAGTAAAAATTTGATTCCTCATTTTAAATTTTAATTTTTTTATGCTAAGAATTCAGGAGAAAATTTTAATTCATCAGGTTAAGAAAGGGAATCAAAATGCCTTCGCCAAACTTTATAAAGAATATGTAGATGAAATTTACCGATTTATTTTTTTTAAAATATCTAAATCAGAAATAGCGGAAGAAATAACCCAAACTGTTTTTACCAAAGCTCTTAATTATTTACTTGATGGAGAAAAAGTTGAAAATTTTCGCGCTCTTTTATATCAAATTGCCAGAAATTTAATTATCGATTTTTATCGTTTAAAGCATCAGGAGGTTTCTTTAGAAGAAGCAAAAGAAATTCCTTTTGTTCCAGATTATCAGAAAAATCTTGATCAAGAAATTGAAATAGAAAAAATTAAAAAATATCTCTCTCTTTTAAAACCAGAGCAACAAGAAATAATTCTTCTTCGTTTTTTTGAAGGATTATCTTTTAAAGAAATTGCTAAAATTACCGGTCAAAGTGAAAGTAATGTTCGTCAAATTGCCTCCCGATCGATTAAAATTTTAAAAAAACACCTTAATCAAGAGCTGTCACAAAAATAACAAATTCTCGTCTTCATAATAAAGAGCGGATAAAATATGAAACTTAAAGATTTAATCAAAAATTACCGCCTTATTTCTCCTGATGAAAATTGGGTTAAAAGAAGCCAAGCCCAATTATTGATTTATTTAAGAGAAAAAACAGCGGGTTATAAAACTTCAATTTCTGATCTATTTTTTTATCTTAAACCCGCCTTTATTAGTTTCCTCATCATTTTAATTGTAAGTTTTGGATCAATTAGAGTTTTTGCTGAAGTAAAAAATAGTTTACCTGGTCAAACACTTTATCCGGTTAAAAGGTTGGCGGAAAAAATAATTTATAAATTAGCCCCCGCTGAAAATAAAACAAATTTAAGAATTGAAATAGCCAAAAATAGATTAGATGAAGTTAAAAAAATTGTTCAAAAAAATAAACCTTCAGAAATTCCTCCACAAGTTAAAGAGATCGCAAAAGATTTTGAAAAAGAAATTGTTGCTTTAAAGAAGGAAATTAAAAAAGAAAAAGTTGATCAATTAGATTTACCAGTTTTGGATGATAAAAAAATTTTAAAAATAGTTGAGAAAGAAGATTTAGAAAAACTTTTACTTGAAACAAAAGAGGCGATCAAAGAGAAAAATATAACAACCGCTTTAGAAAAAATCAATGAGTTTGAAAAAATATTCTTTGAGCCAGAACCTGAAGAAAAAATTGAAAAACCAAAAGAAGAAACAAAATCTGAAACCGAAACTCAAACAACTATCACTCAGCCAAAAAAAATTCAACCAGATTTTAAAACCGATCTTATTAAGGAGTAAAATAATAAATATAACCCCGCCCTTTTTAAAAGGGCAAAGGTCGAGGGGGTTATCAATAAAAATCCCATGGTTGGGGTTTGATTAAAAAGGTCGGCAAACCTCAACCACTAAAGGTCGAGGGATTTAATTAATTGACGAATCAACCAAAGTTTGACTGTTTGGTCAAACTTGGGAGATTCGTTAAAAGAGGAAAAAAAATGTCGAGAAAAATCTTTAGTTTCTTAACCGTTTTAACCCTTGTTATTGCTTTAGTTCCTTATTCAACTAAAGCAGTAACAATTACTACTGGCGATTTAGTGGTAGCTGATACTGCTTGTAAGGGATTCCCAAAAGATGCGGTTTATTATGTTTCCGGTAGCGAATTAATCGTTTTCCCATACCTCTCTGTTTATCTTTCTCATGGTTTTCCGGCTGACTTCTCTGTGGTAAAAAGAGTTTCCTGCTCTGATTTGGATAGCTACACGGTAAAAGGCTATGCCAAATTCAGAGAGGGAACTGCTTTCCGCTCTGACAAACAGACAATTTATGGTAACTTTGAGGCTCGATCAGTCTTCTTGATGGAGGATGGGAAAATGAGACCAATTAAGAGCTGTTCTGTTTACAATGCCCTTTTTGGTGTTAATGATTGTAAATCATTAACCTATTGGGTCCCAGATGCTTTCATTGATACGGTAAAATATGAAATTGGCCCAATGGTTGATGATTTAACTGTTTATCCAAAGGGCATTTTTGTTCAATTACCAGACGGCTCTTATGGTGTTACCGGAGCTAATAACACCGTGAGAAAATTCTCATCCCTTTCTGCAGTTGAAGCTAACCGTTACAATATTAACCGCGCTGCTAAACCAAACAGATCATTCACTGAATCAACCCCAATCACTGGTGCTGAAAGCTCACTTTTAGCCATTGGTGTTCATCCTATTGCTACCACTGGACCATTAACAATTACTTTAGCCTCTGATACTCCAGCGGCAGCCACTGTTCCTTATGGAGCAACTTCTGTGCCAGTTCTTAAATTCAATGTCAGCGGTTCTGGCACCATTAATGAGGTTGTGATCAAAAGAACAGGTGTTGGTTCAGCCAGTGATTTCACCGCTGTTTACTTATATGATGGTTATACCAGATTAACTTCTGGTCGCTCCATTTCTTCAGAAACCAACGAGGTTACCTTCGTTAATCTCAATTTATCAGCTCCAAGAACATTAACTGTTAAGGTTGATTTGGCTGATAGTTCTTCAAATGCCGGTCATCAAAGTGCTTTCTCTGTTAAATCATTAAATGGCTCTTCAGTGACTAATGTTGTTGGTAATACGATTACTATTGGCAGTGTTCCAGCTGGTTCTGCCACCATTGCTGAATCTAGCAGTGCTTGGTCAGTGACCTTAGGTTCTTCTAATGCTGAAGTAGCTAAATTCTCTATTCAGGAAACCAGCGGTACTGCTGATTTAACGATTAATGCCATCACTTTAAGAAATGGTGGTTCATTAAGCAATTCTTATATCAAGAATCTTGTTCTTAAAACTGGCAGTACTATTTTAGCCACCGCTCCAGAAATGACTAATGATAAGGCAGTGTTAGTTTTAAGCACTCCTTATACTATTACTAAGGGTCAGACCAAACAATTTGTCCTTTATGCTGATTTGAGGGGTGGGAGAACAAATGATACTATCAAGTTCTATCTTGATGAAACCAGTGATTTGAATGCTGTTGATGCGACCTATGGTTACGGTGTGAGATTAACCAATAACTGGGCTTTGGGCGATCAAACTGTGACCATGGCCGGTGGCACCATTACTCTTGGCTTTAATGGTCCAGTTGCCTCCAATTATGCTAAAAACACCACTAATAATGACTTCTTGAAATTCACCATTTCTTCAGAAAGAAATGTGACCGTGAGAAAGATTAAATTGAATATGTATATTGCTCAAACTAATGGCGCCTACTTAAAGAACATCAAAATTGTTGATCTTGACACTGGCACAACTTTGGTTGGCCCATTATCTACTGCTAGTGCTGGTAATTGGGATACTGATCATTACTATAAAGAATTTAGCGATGCCTTTGATGTAACCGCTGGTACTTCTCGCCATCTTTCCGTTAGAGCTGATATTGATACTAACTTCCCAACTGATAACACCATCAAGATTAGCCTGGATTTAAGCGGCAGTAATTATGTCTATGATAATGATGCTGGTGAATACGTCTCTTCAAGCAACATTGTGCCCAACACCTTAACTGGTAATGTCATGACAGTTAAAGAAGCTAAGCTTAATGTGAGCAAATTAGCTACTCCAGTTTCTGATACTTATATTAAAGGTTCCTCAGATGTGCCTGTTTTAGGTGTTGGCTTAAATGCTGTCGCTGATAACTTAAAGGTTAACAAAATCATTGTTAGATTATATGCTGATGATGATGGAACCTTTGATAATTCTGGTTATGGTGATTATGCCGCCAACAATCTTGTTTCAACTGTTTCCTTATATGAGGGTTCAACCAAAGTGGCTGGCCCAGTTAATATCAGTTTAGTTGGAACAATTGGACAACCTGGCGGTTATTACAAGGCTGAATTCAATAACTTGGCTTATCAGATCGCTAAAGGTGCTTCCAAGAACTTAACAGTTAAAGTTAATCTCTTGAACACTTTCTCCGGTACCAAGTACTTAGCTGCTGATATTTTACCAAGTGAAGATATGGAAGTTGAAGACAGCCAAGGCAATCTCTTAACCAACTTAAGCACCAGCAATCTTAACCTAAATGCTTCACCAAATCCAGTTATTACTTGCGCTCAGATGGGAACTTTATCTGCCGCGGTTGATTCTTCAACTCCTGCTTCTTCCTTGGTTGCCTTTGGTAGCACTGGTTATACTGTTTCTAAATTCAGATTCACTGCTACTAATGAAGCCTTTGTCATTACTGGTGCTAAATTAATTCTTGAAAATGCTAATTCTTCAAGAAGTGTCAGTAAAGTTATTTTGACTTATCCAAAAGATGCAGCTGGCAATACTGAAACCAAAGAAGGTTATCTCTCAAATGGTGCAGTGACCTTCTCTGATGGTGAGCTTAATATCTATGTGAAAAAAGATGGTTATGCCATCTTAACGGTTAAGGTTGATGTTAATACTAGAGAAGCCGGCGCCACTAATGAAGATCCGATTAGAATTGGCTTGGATAAAGAAAGCAATGATTGGAGTAATTCCTCTGATAATTTAACCGATGACTTTGTGGCTGTTGGTCAATCTTCAGGTGAAAAAATTTATGGTAATACCAACAGTATTACCATGAATAATGCCCCATTGAAGATTGCCTATGCCATGGAGTCATACCCAACTGTTGCTTTGAATGCTACTTCACCCAGTGGCAATCTTGTGCCCAGTGCTAATACTTTAGTGGCTAAATTTGATGTCACTGCTCATGCTAACAATGATATTACCTTTGAAAATGCTGATAGTAATCAGTTAGTGGTTAATTTTGCGGTTAGCGGTGCTGCTAATGCTAATGCCACTGTTTCTATCACTGATGGTGTCAATACTCTCTGTACTGGTAGCGTTAACTTTTCTACTACCACGACTTTCACCTGTGACTTTAGTTCTAACTCTCTCACTGTTCCAGCTGGTCAAACCAAGACCCTTTACCTCTATGTTGATACTGTCACTGCTGGCTTAACTAATAGTGGTGATAGCATCCAGGCCTACTTAGATGATGACTCTGATAACAATGTCAAATTTGGCATTAATGGAGATGGTAATTACGCTTACGGTACTATTATCTTGAGAGGTAAAATCTACGGTCACGCTTTAGTGAAGCCATAAACTCTGAAATAAACGTTTTCCCGGTAGCGTTAAAACCGGGCGCGAAGAGGGGGTGTGCTAAAGACACCGCCCTCTTCATTTTCCCCTCATTTATCAACTATTGAGCTCCGAGCTCAATAGTGCTAAAATAAAAGGTTATGAGAAAGGTAGTTTTTACCAATGGTCATTATTACCATGTTTATAATAGAGGAGTAGAAAAAAGAGATATTTTTATGGATGAGAAAGATTATTTTCGGTTTATTCATGATTTATACGAATTTAACGACCGTAATCACGTCCTCAACCTAAATTTCCGCTTTAAATCAAACTATGGAGCTCCGAGCTCCATAGTTTTAGACTCCATAGTTTTAGAAAAGAAGAAAGAAAGAGAGTTGTTGGTGGAGATTATTTGTTTCTGTCTCATGCCTAATCATTTTCACCTTATTTTAAAACAGTTAATAGATGGCGGAATTTCACTTTTCATGCAAAAATTGGCTGGCTACGTTTATTATTTTAATCTTAAATATCAAAGAATTGGTCCTTTATTTCAAGGAAAATTTAAAGCCATTGAAATAGATAACGAAAATTACCTCCTTCATCTTTCGCGCTATATCCATCTTAATCCATTAGAACTCATTGAACCGGATTGGAAAGAAAAGGGGATTAGAAATTGGCAAAAAGCCATTAAATTTTTAGAATCATATCGCTGGTCAAGTTATCTTGATTATCTAGGGATAAAAAATTTTCCTTCTTTAATTCAACGAGATTTGATCAATAATTATTTTAAAAACCCAGCGGATTACAAAAATTTTATCATTAATTTTTTACCCAAAGATTTCAATAAAATTAAAGATTTACTCATAGAAAAATGAAAGTTGGTTTTCATCTTCATTCAAAGTATTCAAAAGACAGTTTATTGGATTTAGAAAAAATTGCTCAAATTGCTGAAAAAAATAAAATTGAGGTTGTGATTTTAGCTGATCATAATAATTTAGTGCCAGAAAAAGAAATAGAAAAAATAAAAAAGATAAGAATTATTCCTGGAGAGGAAATAAAAACAAAAGAAGGGGAAATAATTGGTATTTTTTTAAAAGAAAAAATTGAGATGGGTTTAGGAGTCAAGGAAACTATCAAAAAAATAAAAGAACAAAAAGGTTTAGTAATTGTCCCTCATCCTTTTGATCCATTTCGAAAAAATAGATTGAAAGAAAAATCACTTTTTGAAAACATTGATCAAATTGACATTATTGAAATTTTCAATTCGAGAACAATTTTAAATTTTGCTCACAAAAAGGCAGAAGAAATAGCAAAAAAATACAATAAATTAACTATTGTTGGTTCAGATGCCCATACTCAATTTGAAATTGATAAAGCAATTATCGAAATGGAGGATTTTTCAGATCAATTTGATTTTTTAGAAAAATTAAAGGAAGCAAAATTTTTCACTAAAAAGACCTCAATTTTTATTCAATCACTTGTCATTTTTAATAAATTTTTTAAACTGATTTTATGAGATTAAAAAGGATAAAGGGTTTAAATTTAAAAAACAAAAAAATTTTGTTGCGGGTTAATTTTGATGTGCCAATAAAAAATGGAAAAATTTTAGACGATTCAAGAATTTTGGCCCATTTACCGACAATTTTTTATTTAATCAAAAAGAAGGCAAAGCTTATTTTGATTTCTCATCTTGATAACCCGCTGAAAATAAAAAGCAAAAGATTAAGAATTTTAAAATATAGTTTGAAAAAAGTAGCTGAATATTTGAATAAATTAAAAATTCCAATTTCCAAATCACAATTTTTGAAATTAAAATTTATTGATGATTGTCTTAGCAAGAAAGTAAAAAAAGAAATTGATAAATTAAAAGCAGGCGAAATAATTCTTTTAGAAAACCTTCGTTTTTATCCTGAAGAAGAGAAAAATGATAAAAAATTTGCCAAGAGTTTAGCCAGTTTAGCAGATCTTTATATTAACGATGCTTTTCCAGTTTGCCATCGAGCCCATGCCTCAGTTTCTGCCATGACAAAATATTTACCAAGTTATGCTGGATTTCTTTTAGAAAAAGAGGTTGAAAACTTAAGTAAAGTCTTAAAGAAACCAAAACATCCATTTATCACGGTAATTGGTGGGGCAAAAATTTCAACTAAATTACCAGTGATTAAAAATCTTTTAAAAATTGCTGATAAAATTTTAATTGGTGGTGGTTTGGCTAATACATTTTTTGTTAGTCAAAAGATAAACATTTCTCAATCAATTTATGAAAAAGAAATGGTTGATGAAGCAAAAAAATTGTTAGAAAGTAAAAAGATCATTTTACCTCCTGATGTTAAAATAAAACTCAAAACTCAAAACTCAAAATTCAAAAATTTAAACCTTAAAATAGATAAATTAAATAAATTGAAAAAATTTAAAATTCTTGATATTGGAAAAGAGACTATCAGACTCTTTTCAAAATATATTTCTTCTGCTAAAATAATAATCTTTAATGGACCAATGGGTTATTTTGAAGAAAAACCATTTGATTTAGGAACAAAAAAAATTGTTGAAGCAATTTTAAAAAACAAAAAAGCTAAAATAATTATTGGTGGAGGTGAAACTATTGCGGTGGTTAAAAATTTTAAGATCAAAGATGGAAAAAAAGTTTTTATTTCAACAGGTGGCGGAGCAATGCTTGAATTTTTATCAGGAAAAATTTTACCAGGGATTAAACCACTTTTAAAATAAAATATGAACCCTTCTTCTCTTGTTCCACCAAAAGTTTTTTTCACTAAAGGCGTTGGAAAACACAAAAATTATCTTCAGTCATTTGAGTTGGCCTTAAGAGATGCTGGAATTTCTCAATTCAATTTAGTTTCTGTTTCTTCAATTCTTCCACCTGGTTGCAAAAGGATTCCAAAAGAGGAGGGTTTAAAACTTTTGAAACCAGGTCAAATTGTTTTCTGTGTTTTAGCTAGAAACTCAACCAATGAGCCACATCGATTGATTGCTGCTTCAATTGGTTGTGCTTGGCCGGCTGATCCAAATGCTTACGGTTATCTTTCAGAACATCATTCTTTTGGAGAAAAAGAAGCAATTGCTGGAGAATACGCTGAAGATTTAGCTGCCTCAATGCTTGCCTCAACTTTGGGAATAGAATTTGATCCTGAGAAAGCCTGGGATGAAAGAGAGCAGATTTATAAAATGAGTGGGAAAATTGTTAGAACATCAAACATTACTCAAACAGCTGAAGGTGATAAAAATGGTTTATGGACAACTGTTGTGGCAGCGGCGGTTTTTGTTTTTGATTCCGAAAATAATCAGAGCTCACCTAATTAAAATTATGCCAAAAATAAAAAATATTATTGCCCGAGAAATTTTAGATTCTCGCGGTGAACCAACTGTTGAAGTAAAGATTTTTTTAGATAATGGAATAGAAGAAACAGCTTCAGTTCCAGCTGGTGCTTCAAAAGGTGAAAACGAAGCAGTTGAACTTCGTGATAATGATTTGTCTCGTTTTAATGGTAAAGGCGTTCTTTCTGCCTGTTTTAACATAGAAAAGATAATTTCTCCCGCTTTAAAAAATTTTGAAATCATCAAGTTAAAAGAAATAGATAGAAAATTAATTGAACTTGATGGGACAGAAAACAAATCAAAATTAGGAGCAAATTCTATTTTAGCCTGCTCTTTAGTTTGTGCTAAAGCAGGGGCAAGATCAGTTAACCTTCCCCTTTTTAAATACTTAAGAGAAATTTTTGATTTAAAAATAAAAAATTATCAATTTCCCTTACCCCTTTTTAATCTTATCAATGGTGGTCGTCATGGCTTTTCAAATTTAGATTTTCAGGAATTCTTTGTCATTTTTAGAAAAAAAGAAAAAATTAGCAAAATTATTCAAAGGGCGGTTGAGTTTTATTCTCTTTTGAAAAAAATAGTTCAGAAAGAAATTGGAATTTTTGGCGTTGGTGATGAAGGAGGAATTGTTGCTCCTTTTAAAAATAATAAAGAGGCAATTGAAATTTTAATTAAAACAAGTAAAAAAATTGGCTATCGATTTGATAAAGAAATAAATTTTGGACTTGATTGTGCATCATCAGAATTTTATCGTCAAAAAGAAAACGTTTATTTTTTTGAAAAAAGAAAAATAAAAACTGAAAATTTGATTAAAATTTATAAAGATCTGGTGAAAAAATATCATCTTTCTCTTTTAGAAGACCCTCTTCATCAAAATGATTTTTTAAATTGGTCAAGACTTAAGAAAGATCTTTTGAAAATTAAAAAAGATTTTATTTTAGTTGGCGATGATTTATTTGTCACAAATTTAAAAAGATTAAAAAAAGGAATTGAATTTGATTCTGCTAATGGGATTATCATTAAATTAAATCAAATTGGAACAATTTCTGAAACAATTGAATGTATAAAATTAGCAAAAAAAGAAAAATATAAAGTAATTATTTCTCATCGATCAGGGGAGACAAATGAAACATTTATTGCTGATTTAGCCCTGGCAGTTAATGCTGACTTTATTAAAGCGGGAGCACCAAATCGAGGTGAAAGAATTGTTAAATATAATCGATTGATGGAAATAGAAAAAATTTTAGAAAGAAACTTATAGAAATTAGTTATTTTAAAATTTTATGTTTAAAAAAAATAGGCCGGTCGTTTTAATTATATTAGATGGATGGGGTTTAGCGCCTAAAAATAAAGGCAATGCTATTGAATTGGCAAAAAAACCAAATTTTGATTTTTTAAAAGAAAATTATCCCTTTACTCAACTTCAAGCCTCTGGTAAATTTGTTGGTCTTTTTGAAAATGAACCAGGCAATTCTGAGGCTGGACATTTAAATCTTGGAGCAGGAAGAATTGTTTTAGATGATGCGGTAGTAATTTCTCAGGAAATTAAAAATAAAAATTTTTTTAAAAACCAGGTTTTAAAAGGAGCGATAGAGCATGTAAAAAAGAATAAGAGTCGTTTACATTTGATGGGTATTTTACCCGAGGAACCAACCGCTCATGGAAATCCAGAGCATCTTCTTGCTTTAATTAAATTGGCGAAAGAAGAAAAAGTAAAAGAAATTTATCTTCATCTTTTTTCCGATGGTCGAGATACAAAACCAAGAAGTTTTTTAAATGCTTTCAGAAAGATAAGGGAAAAAATTAATGATGTTAAAGTTGCCAGTTTGATTGGTCGCTTTTATGCCATGGATCGTAAAAAAGATTGGAAGAAAACCGAAATTGCCTATAACCTTTTAGTTTTAGGTGAAGGGCAGAAATTTAATAATGTTGAAGAAGCAGTCTCTTTTGCTTACAATCGATCAGATGTGAGACCTGAACTTTTAACTGATGAATATATTCAACCGAGCATTTTTTTAATTGATAGAAAAATTGTGACTATTTCCGATAATGATGCAGTTATTTTTTTTAATTTAAGATCAGATCGTGCCAGACAATTGACAAAGGCTTTTGTTCAAAAAGAATTTAATCAAAAAAATCCAGGTTCATTTAAAAGAAAAAAAGTTTTGAAAAATTTATTTTTTGTTGCTTTAACAAATTTTGGTCCAGATCTTGATAATATTAAAACTGCTTATCCAACCGAAAGAATTAAAAATGGTTTAGTGGAAAGATTAAAAAATTTTTCTCAAGTTTATATTGCGGAAAAAGAAAAATATGCCCATGTCACTTACTTTTTCAATGGCGGTTATGATCAACCATATTTTAATGAAAAAAGAATTCTTATTCCTTCATTAGATGTCAAAAGTTATGATGAAGTTCCAGAGATGAAAGCAAAGGAAGTGGCTAACTCAGCAATTTTGAAAATAAAAGAAAATTTTGATTTTATTACTCTTAATTTTGCTAACCCAGATATTTTAGGTCATACGGGAAATATAAAAGCGACAATTTTTGCTATCGAACTTATTGATAAACTTCTTAAAAAAATTGTTGAGACAGTTTTGAAAAAAGATGGAGTAGCCATTATTACTGCGGATCATGGAAATGCGGAGAAAATGATTGATTTAGAAACTAATGAAATTTTTACCGGTCATACAACCAATCCAGTTCCATTTATTTTAGTTTCAAAAATTTATAAAGAGAAAAAATTAAAAGAAGGAATTTTAGCTGATGTGGCAGTAACCATTTTAGAGATTTTTAATCAAGATAAACCAAAAGAAATGACTGGGAGTTCATTGATCAAATCATAAATTATTATGAATCAAAATAGGGTCAAACCAGTAGTTTTAATAATTTTAGATGGATGGGGAGTAGCACCACCTTCTCATGGCAACGCCATTAGTTTAGCCAAGACACCTTTTTTTTCAACAATTACCTCTCTTTATCCAACTTATCTTCTTGAAGCCTCTGGTTTAGCGGTTGGACTTTCCTGGGGTGAGATGGGTGGTTCAGAGGTTGGTCATTTAAATTTAGGAGCGGGTAAAGTCATTTATCAAACTTTACCAAGAATTGATAAATCAATTAGCGATGGTGACTTTTTTAATAATCCAGCATTTTTGAAAGCAATTGATCACGCCAAAAAGAACAATTCAAAAATTCATCTTTTAGGTCTTGTTTCTTCTGGCAATGTTCATTCATCAATTAATCATTTGTATGCTTTACTTGAATTAATGAGAAGAAAAAATTTTAACAAAATTTTTCTTCATGCAATTTTAGATGGTCGAGATACCCCTTATAATTCAGGAATATTTTTTATTAAAGAAGTGATTGAAAAAATGAAAAAAAACAGAGTTGGGGAGATTGCTACTTTAGCGGGAAGATTTTATTCAATGGATCGAGATGGTAATTGGGGAAGAACAGAAAAATCTTATTTAGCGATGACGGAGGGGGTAGGGGAAAAACATAAAGATCCAATTAAAGCCATTGAAGAATCTTATAAAAAAAATATTTTTGATGAACAATTTCTTCCAACAGTTATTTTAAAGAACAATCAACCAGTAGCTAAGGTAGAAAACAATGATGCTTTAATTTTCTTTAATTTTAGAACAGAAAGAGCAAGACAGTTAACAAAAGCCTTTGTTTTAGATGATTTTTCAGGTTTTGAGCGGAAAAGGAAAATTAACAATTTGCTTTTTGTCACCATGACTGAATATGAAAAAGGATTGCCAACTGAAGTTGCTTTTCCACCAGAGACAATTGATTATCCATTAGCCAGAGTTTTATCTGATTATGGCTTAAAACAGCTTCATATTGCTGAGACGGAAAAATATGCCCATGTCACTTACTTTTTCAATGGTGGGAGAGAAAAACCATATCCAAATGAAGATTGGGTCCTAATTCCTTCAGCCAAGGTTTCATCATTTGATCAAAAACCAGAAATGAGTGCCAAAGAAATTACCCAATATGTGATTTCAGCCATTAATCAAGATAAATATGATTTTATTTTAATTAATTTTGCTAATCCTGATATAGTTGGTCATACTGGTAATCTTCCCGCAGTTATTTCAGCCATTGAAACCCTTGATAAATGTCTTTCTCAAATTGTTGAAGCAGTTTTGAAAAAAGATGGAGTAGCCATTATTACTGCCGATCATGGAAATGCTGAAGAGGTGGTTAATCTTTTAACTGGTGAAATTGATAAAGAACATTCAACTAATCCTGTGCCATTTATTTTGATTTCTAAAAAATGGGAGAAAAAGGAAAAAGAAGAAATAGATTTAAGTTCTTTAAAGCCAGTTGGTGTTTTAGCAGATGTGGCGCCAACAATTTTAAAAATAATGAATATTCCTCAACCAAAAGAAATGACGGGTAGGCCACTTATTTGAAATTCTAAAATAAAAATATGGGTTTTTTATCTAAAATTTTTGGAGATCCTAATCAAAGATATTTAAAAAAACTTTATCCGATTGTTGAGAAAATAAATTCTTTAGAGGAAAAATTTGAAAAAATTCCAACTGAGAAATTAAAGGAAAAAACTCTTGAATTCAAGGAAAGGTTAAAAAAAGGAGAATCACTTGATGATCTTTTACCGGAAGCCTTTGCTTTAGTAAGAGAAGCATCAAAAAGAACGATTGGTTTAAGACATTTTGATGTTCAACTTTTGGGTGGAATTGTTTTACATCGAGGACAGATTGCGGAAATGAAAACAGGAGAGGGAAAGACATTAGTTGCTACTCTTCCTTTATATTTAAATGCTTTAGAAGGAAAAGGCTGTCATTTAGTGACAGTCAATGATTATTTAGCGAGAAGAGATGTTGAATGGATGGGGCCAATTTATCATCTTTTAGGGTTATCAGTTGGTGTTTTAAATCATGAGAAAGCTTATCTTTATCAACCAAAAGATAAAAGAGAAACTCATTTAGGATCAGGAGAGGAATTGGTTGAGGTACCAAGGAAAGTTGCTTATCAAGCAGATATTACTTACGGAACAAATCATGAATTTGGCTTTGATTATTTACGTGACAATATGGTTTATAGTTTAGATGAGATAGTTCAAAGAGATCTTCATTACGCCATTATTGATGAAATTGATTCTATTTTAATTGATGAGGCAAGGACACCATTAATTATTTCTTCACCAGAAAAAGAGTCAACAGAACTTTATAGAAAAATGGCTCAGATTGTGGAGAAGCTTAAAGAAAATGAAGATTACAATGTTGATGAGAAAATGAGAGCGGTGAGTTTAACTGAAGCAGGGCAAGAGAAGATAATTAAAATGCTTAAAGTTGATCCATGGGCTATGGCCTCATCAACTGATTTAGAAATGGTTAAAAAAGGATTAGAATTAGATCATCATATAAATGCTGCCTTAAGAGCAAAAGCTCTTTTTAAAAGAGATAGAGATTATATTGTGAAAGATAATGAAGTAATTATTGTGGATGAGTTTACTGGTCGGCTAATGTTTGGCCGAAGATATTCGGAAGGTCTTCATCAGGCAATTGAAGCAAAAGAGGGGGTTGAAATTAAAAAGGAGTCAAAAACATTAGCGACAATTACTTTTCAAAACTATTTTCGGATGTATAAAAAATTAGCGGGAATGACAGGAACAGCTGCCACTGAAGCGGAGGAGTTTTATAAAATTTATAATTTAGAAGTTGTTGTTATTCCGACCCATAAACCAATGATTAGAAAAGATTTACCCGATAAAATTTATGCTACCAAAGAAGAAAAATTTAAGGCGGTTGTTGCAGAAGTAAAGGAAAGATATAAAATTGGTCAACCAGTTTTAATTGGAACAACCTCAATTGAAGATAATGAATATCTTTCCTCTCTTCTTAAAAAAGAAGGAATTCCTCATCAAGTTTTAAATGCTAAAAACCATGAAAAAGAAGCACAAATTATTGCCCAGGCAGGAAGATTAAAAGCGGTAACAGTGGCGACTAATATGGCTGGCCGTGGCGTTGACATCATTCTTGGTGGTAACCCCCCAGATGAGAAAGAACAGAAAAAAGTGATTGCTCTTGGTGGTCTATTCGTTATTGGAACTCAACGTCATGAATCAAGAAGAGTTGATAATCAATTAAGAGGAAGAGCTGGTCGACAAGGCGATCCCGGTTCTTCTCAATTTTTTATTTCTTTAGAAGATGATTTGATGAGAATTTTTGGTGGAGAAAGAATCAAAAAATTAATGAAATTTTTTAATTTTCCACCAAATGTCCCTATTGAGAATAAAATTATTTCTAAAGCAGTTGAACAAGCCCAAAAGAAAGTTGAAAGTTATAATTTTGATTTAAGAAAGCACCTTTTAGAATATGATGATGTTTTAAATAAACATCGACAGGCCATCTATCGTTTAAGAAGAGAAATTTTAGAAAATGAAGACAAAATAAAAGAGAAAATTTTTAAAATGATTGAGGAAGAAATTGAAAAAATAGTTGCTTTTCATACCGCTCATGATTATGAGAAAAAATGGGATTTAGAAGAAATTGGTGAGGTTGTTTCAACGATTTTTCCATTGCCAAATGATTTTAAAGAAAAATTTGAAGAAATAAGAAAAAAAGCAGGAACAAGAGAGGAAGATGCTTTGGCAAGGACCCTACTTTTTGAATATTTAATGGATTTAGCAAAAAAGGCTTATTATGATTTAGAAAAAAGAATTAATGATGAAAAGCTAATGCGTCAGATTGAAAAAATAATTATTTTAAGATCAATTGATATTTTTTGGACTTTTCATTTAGAGACAATGGAAAATTTAAAAGGAGGAATAAATTTGCGTGCCTATGGTCAAAGAGATCCATTGGTTGAATATAAAAAAGAGGCCTATTATAAATTCCATCAACTTTTAGAATCGATTAAAAAACAGGTTGTTTATTCAATTTATAAAATTTCTGTGAAAAAAGAAGAAGAAACTCCATCAAAAGAGGTTTCTTTGTCAGTTAGAACCTCAAAAAAAGTTGGAAGAAACGATCCTTGTCCATGCGGTTCTGGAAAAAAATATAAAAAATGTTGTTATCCAAAATATGGATAACCCTTGCCAGATTTTATTTTTCAACTATAATTTTTAAGTTATGAGGCGTCCCTATACAACTTTTATCTTAATTATGGTTTTAACTATTTTTGCTTTTCTTGTTGATCTTCCTCGCTTACCAAAGTGGTTCCCTTTAAGTAATTGGTTTTCATCTCAAAAATTTTATTTAGGTCTTGATTTATTGGGTGGAACTCAACTTACTTATTTAACAAACACAAAAGATATTCCAATTGCTGATCGAGCTTCAGCGGTTGAGGGGGCTCGCGATGTTATCGAAAGAAGAGTTAATCTCTTTGGCGTTTCTGAGCCAGTTATTCAAACAGCTAAAGCAGGGGATGAATGGAAAATTATTGTGGAGTTACCAGGAGTAAAAAATGTTAATGAAGCAATAAAAATGATTGGTGAAACACCTCTTTTAGAGTTTAAAGAAAAAGCGCCAGAGAAAGAAATTACCCAAAAGGAAAAAGAAGAAATAGAAAAATACAATCAAGAAGCGAAAAGAAAGGCGGAAGAAATTTTAAAAAAGGCCTTAAAGCCAAAAGCAGATTTTTCTTTATTAGCTAAGGAATATTCTGAAGATTTAGCAACAAAAGATAAAGGGGGAGATTTGGGTTGGTTTAAAAGAGGAACAATGGTTAAAGAATTTGAGGATGCAGCTTTTAGTTTGAAAAAAGGGGAAATAACAAAGGAATTGGTGAAAACTAAATTTGGTTATCATATTATCAAAAAAATTGATGAAAGAAAAAATGAAAAAGGGGAAGAAGAAATTTTAGCGAGTCATATTTTAATTAAAACAATTTCTGAAGAAGATTTTAAAAAGAATTATCAAGAATGGGTTTATACCGGTTTGACAGGAAAACATTTAAAGACAGCCCGCCTAGAGTTTGATCCAAATACTAATGAGCCAATTGTTGCCCTAGAGTTTAATGATGAAGGAACCAAACTTTTTGCGGAAATAACTAAAAGAAATGTTGGAAAACCGGTAGCAATTTTCCTTGATAATTATCCAATTAGTATTCCAATTGTTAAAGAAGAAATTCCTTCTGGTAAAGCAGTGATTACTGGAAATTTCACTGTTAAAGAAGCAAAAGAATTAGCAACTAGGTTGAAAGCAGGAGCCCTTCCTGTGCCAATTAAACTTATTTCTCAACAAAATATTGGTCCATCACTTGGTAAAGTTTCTATTGAAAAAAGTTTTATTGCTGGAATGATAGGTCTTCTTTTGGTGATAATTTTTATGATTGCTTTCTATAAAAAACTTGGTTTAATCGCTTCAATTGCTTTAGTTATTTATGTTTTTTTAGTTTTAGCAATTTTTAAATTGATTCCGGTGACATTAACTTTGGCTGGAATCGCTGGTTTTATTATTTCCATCGGTATGGCCGTTGATGCTAATGTTTTAATTTTTGAAAGAATAAAAGATGAAAAAAGATTAGGTAAAACTGGTTTGACTTTAATTGAAGAAGGTTTTTCTCGAGCCTGGACAGCAATTCGTGATTCAAATCTTACCACCTTAATTATTTGCTTTATTCTTTATCAATTCGGTACTGGTTTAGTAAGAGGATTTGGTTTAACATTAGGAATTGGTGTTTTAGTGAGTATGCTTACTGCTATAGTTGTTACTAAAACACTAATTAAATTGATAATGTAATAATATGTATAACATTATCGATAAATACAAAATTTTTTTAGCTATTTCTGGAACTTTAATCTTTGTTTCAATTATTTCTTTAATTCTTTTCGGTTTAAAACCAGGTATTGATTTTACTGGCGGAACTTTAATGGAAATTAGATGGCAAGAAAAACATCCACCTTTGGAAGAAGTTAAAAATTCAATAAAAGATTTTAATTTAAAAGAAACTATTCAGCCGGTTGATGAAAAAACTTTAATTTTAAGATTTAAAGAGATTGATGAAGAAACTCATCAAAAAATATTAGAGAAACTCAATCATCCTGAAGAAATTCGTTTTGAATCAATTGGTCCAATCATTGGTAAAGAACTCATTTTAAAAGCTAGATGGGCAACTGTTTTAGCTATTTTGGCTATTCTTCTTTATATCGCTTGGTCTTTTCGTCGTCTTTCAAAAATTGTTGGCAAAGGAGAAAGTTGGCGTTATAGTTTAGGAGCTATTTTAGCCCTAATTCATGATCTTTTAATTATTCTTGGAACATTTGCTCTTTTGGGTCATTTTAAAGGAGTGGAAATTAATACCCCATTTATTATCGCTCTTTTAACTGTTTTGGGTTATTCAGTTAATGATACGATTGTTGTTTATGATCGAATAAGAGAAAATTTTCTTTTAGAGCCATCTAAAAATTTGAAAGAAATAATCAATAAAAGTTTAAATGAGACTATTGTTAGATCTTTAAATACAAGCATTACTACTCTTTTAACACTTTTTGCTATTTTATTTTTTGGTGGTGAAACAATTAGATATTTTATTTTAGCCATGAGTATTGGAATTATCGTTGGTACCTTCTCATCAATTGCTATTGCTACATCTTTTCTCCTTTTGAAAAGAAAATAATTATGAAAATTGCTATTGTGACTGATTTTCTGACTCAATTGGGTGGTGCGGAAAAGGTTTTAGAAGTTGTTCATGAAATTTGGCCAGAAGCACCGGTTTATACTTTAATTTATGATCAATCCTTAACTCGGGGTATTTTTTCTTCTTATCAAATTCACACCTCTTTTTTACAAAAAATTCCTTTGGCGAAAAAATATTATCGTTGGTTTTTACCATTAATGCCGAAAGCGATTGAGAAATTAGATTTAAATGATTATGAAATCATTTTTGAAATTTGCTCAAGTTTTTCAAAGGGAATTATTGCTAAAAAACCAAAAAAAATTTGCTATCTTTTAACTCCAACTCGTTATCTATGGGTTGAACCAGAAGAATATTTAAGAAATTTAAGGGGTTTGGAAAATTTAGCTAAAATTTTTTTACCAAAGGTTTTAAATCAATTAAGAGTTTGGGATCTTAAGGCAATAAAAAGACCAGACTATCTTATTGTTATTTCAAATTTTATAAAAGAAAGAACCAAAAAATATTATCAAAGAGAAGCTGATGCAGTTATCTATTCGCCAGTTGATATTGAAAAATTTTATATTTCAAAAAAAATAGAAAATTATTTTTTAGTCATTTCTCGCCCTCGTTATTACAAAAGAATTGATTTAGTGGTTGAGGCTTTTAATAAAATAAAAATCCCCTTAAAAATTATTGGGATGAGTAAAAAAGAAGGAAAAAAACTTTGTAAAAAAATAGAAAAAAATATTGAATTTTTAGGGTATGTCTCTGAGGAAAAGAAGGCAAGATACTTATCTTCATGCCAAGCCTTAATCCATCCTCAGGAAGAGGATCTTGGTTTAACTGCTATTGAGGCAATGGCTTCAGGCAGACCTGTTATTGCCTATGCGAGTGGTGGTGCCTTGGAAACAGTGATTGACGGAGAAACAGGGGTTTTCTTTGATGAACAAAATTGGGAATCATTAGCTGACGCGGTTATTCGTTTTAGATCAGAAAAATTTAATCCAGAAAAAATTAGAGAGCACTCAAAAAAATTTTCTAAAGAAGAGTTTAAGAAAAAAATAAAAGATTTTGTAAATTTTGTGAGATCAAAAAATAGCAAATATGAACATTTTAATTGATATTCGTCCTCTTTTAGAAAAACCATATACTGGCGTCGCTCAATATACCCTAAATTTTTTAAATGAAACTTTTAACAAAGACAGGGAAAATAATTATTTCCTTTTTTATAATTCAGCAAAAATTAAAAACGAAGATTTGCCATCTTTTAATTTTTCAAATGTTAAAATAGTTGATTTCCATTATCCCAACAAAATTTTTAACTTTTTACTTTGGCTTTTTAAATGGCCTAAAATTGATAAATTGGTAGAAAAAAGAATCAATCAAAAAATTGACGAAATATTTTTGCCAAATTTTAATTTTTTTGCTTTTTCAAAAAACAAAAAAATTACCTTAGTAGTCCACGATTTATCTTTTGAAATTTATCCGCAGTTTTTTACCTTTAAACAGCGCTTATGGCACAAACTAGTTAATCCTAAAAAAATTTGTCAAAGAGCTGATAAAATTATTACCCATTCAGAAAATACGAAAAACGATCTGATTAACATTTTTAAAATTAATCCTTTTAAAATTGAAGTTAAAAAACCACCGCTTAATTTAATTTTTAAAGAAATAGAAAAAAATAATTTAGAGCTTGAGCGAATAAGAGAAAAATATAATATAAAATCAGAATTTATTTTTTATCTTGGTCGTCTTGAGCCGCGTAAAAATCTTGAGACTCTTATTTATGCTTTTTCTCGACTAATTACTAACTATTCTTCTTTAGCCATTAATTTAATTATCGCTGGTGAAGGTAAAGAGAAAAATAAATTAAAAAAAATGGTTAATGATTTAGGGATAGATAATCAAGTCAGATTTCTTGGTTATATTCCTGAGAAAGAAAAAAAAGTATTTTATCAATTGGCCAAAGTTTTTGTTTATCCATCTTTTTATGAAGGTTATGGTTATCCAGTTGTTGAAGCTCTCTCTTCTAAAACATTAGTTATCACCAGCCACAGTTCATCTTTAACAGAAATCGAGAGTGATAAAATTATTTTTATTAATCCTTATGATCTCAATGATCTTTTTTTGGCCATTGAAAAAGCGATTATTTCTTGAAGTGAAACTCTATTTTTAAATATTTTCAAGAAATTCTCTTTCTTGCTCCAAATAAAAAAGTCAAGGGGTTTATTTTTTTAAAGAAAAGAGTATAATTTATATGAATATGAAAAACAAGGAAATTGCCAAAATTTTTTATGAAATTGCCGCCTATTTAGAAATGGAAGGAGTTGCTTTCAAGCCCTATGCTTATCAGAAAGCAGCCATTACTTTAGAAACACTGGAAGAAGATGTTGAGGAAATTTATAAAAGAGGAGGAATTAAAGCTTTAATGGAAATTCCTGGGGTTGGTCAAAGCATTGCGGAAAAAATTGAAGAATATATAAAAACAGGAAAAATTAAATATTATGAAGAATTTAAAAAGAAAATTCCAGTTAATTTAGAAGAATTAACTCAAGTTGAAGGATTGGGTCCAAAAAAAATAAAAGTTTTATACCAAAAATTAAAGATTAGAAATTTAAAAGATTTAGAAAAAGCAGCCAAGGCCCATAAAATTGCGCCTCTTTTTGGTTTTGGTGAAAAGACAGAAAAAAATATTTTAGAAGGAATTGAATTTTTGAAAAGAAGTAAAGGGAGATTTTTATTAGGGGACATTTTACCAATTGTTAAAGATGTTTATCAAAAATTAAAAAGTTTGAAAGAGGTGAAAAAAATTGATGTTGCTGGTTCAGTGAGAAGAATGAAAGAAACGATTGGCGATGTTGATTTTTTAGTTATTTCCGATAAACCGCAAAAGGTGATGGATTTTTTCACTTCTTTACCAGGAATTGTAAAAATTTGGGGGAAGGGAACAACTAAATCATCAGTGAGGATGAAAGAAGGATTTGATATGGATATTAGGGTTTTACCCGAAAAATCTTATGGAGCCGCCCTTCAATATTTTACCGGTTCAAAAGAACATAACATTGCTTTAAGGAAAATTGCTATTGAGAAAGGATTAAAACTTTCAGAATATGGCCTTTTTAAAGGATCAAAAATGATTGCTGGTAGGACAGAGGAGGAGGTCTATAAAAAATTGGGAATGGATTGGATTCCGCCAGAAATGAGAGAAAATCAGGGTGAAATTGAATTAGCCCTAGAACACAAACTTCCAAAAATTATTGATTATGATGATATTAAAGGAGATTTACATTGTCATTCAGACTGGGATGGAGGAGAAAATAGTATTGAAGAAATTGCTCAATCAGCTATGAAACTTGGTTACTCCTACATTGGTATTTCTGATCATACTAAATTTTTAAGGATCGAACATGGTCTTGATGAAAAAAAATTAATTGAGCAGAGAAAAGAGATTGAGAAATTAAATTCAAAATTTAAAGCTAAAGGTTTAAAGTTTAGAATTTTACAAGGTTGCGAGGCAAATATTTTACCTGATGGTTCAATTGATATTAAAGATGAAGTTTTAAAAAAATTAGATTTTGTCATTGCCGGAGTTCACTCCCAATTTAAGATGCCAAAAGATAAAATGACTGAAAGAATAATTAAAGCCATGAAAAATCCAAATGTTGATATTATTTCTCATCCGACTGGCAGAATCATTCAAAGAAGAGATGAATACCAAATTGATTTCGAAAAAATTTTAAAAGTTGCTAAAGAAACAAAAAAGATTTTAGAAATAAATTCTTATCCTGAGAGATTAGATTTAAATGATCACAATATTTATAAAGCAAAAAAGATGGGGGTGAAAATGGTTATTAATACCGATGCTCACCATAAAGATCAATTAAGATTTATTGAATTTGGCATTGCTCAAGCAAGACGTGGTTGGGCAGAAAAAGAGGATATCATCAATACTTGGCCATTGGAAAAATTATTAAAATTTTTAAAAAGATGAAAATTTCTACATTAGCTAATCCTCGTCAAACAATTTTACTAACTTCTCGATACAAGGATAAAGATAATATCATGACTTTGGATTGGCATACTCCTTTGTCTTTTGATCCAATGATGTATGCTGTTTCAATTGGTAAAACTCGCTATTCTTTAGAATTAGTTAGGAAATCAAAGGTTTTTGTAGTTAATTTTGTTTCAAAAGATCTTGAAAAAGAAGTTTTATTTTGTGGTCGAAATTCAGGAAGAAATATTGACAAATTTAAAGCAACTGGATTAGAAAAAGAGGAGGCTGAAACAATAAATTGTCCAATTATAAAAAAGGCTTTAGCCTATCTTGAATGTAAAGTTAAAAAAGAAATTGAGGTTGGAGACCATATTCTTTTTATTGCTAAAGTAAGCAAGGCTGTCTTAAAGAGAAAAGAGAGACGTTTATTTCATCTTTTTGAAGATAAGTTTACTACCACCATCGATATTTAATTATATGCGCATCGGCATTGACGCTCGACTTTATGGAGTTTCTGATCGCGGAATTGGTCGCTATACTGAAAAACTTATTGAATATCTAGAAAAAATTGATTTTGAAAATGAATATTTTATTTTTCTCCGCCAAGAAGGTTTTAATCAGTATCAGCCAAAAAATAAAAACTTTCATAAAATTTTGGCTAATTACCGAGTGTATTCTTTTAAAGAACAGATTATTTTCCCTTTTCATCTTTACAAATATAAATTAGATTTGGTTCATTTTACCCATTTTAATGTTCCGATTTTTTATCTTAAACCATTTATTGTTACAATTCATGATCTAATTATTTCAAAATTTCCAGATTCAAGGGCGACCACTTTACCTTATTTTCTTTATAAAATAAAACTTATTGGTTATAAAATTGTTTTAAAAAATGCTGTTAAATTTGCTAAAAAGATTATTGCTGTTTCAGAGGCGACAAAAAAAGATATTGTTAAAATTTTAAAAATTGAACCAGAAAAAATTGCTGTTATTTATGAAGGAGTTGACTTACTTAAAATTTCCAATTCCCAATGTCCAATTTCCAAAAAAATTGAAAATCCATACATCCTTTATGTTGGTGCAGCTTATCCTCATAAAAATTTAGAAAGATTAATTGAGGCCTTTAAAAAATTAAATCAACCTTCTTTAAAATTAGTTTTAGTTGGAAGAAAAGATTTTTTCTATCAAAGGTTAAAAGAATATGTAAAAAAAATTGGTTTGGAAGATAAAATAATTTTTCCTGGTCAAGTTAGCGATGAAGAATTAGCTTCTTTTTATAAAAATGCTCTCTTTTTTGTCTTCCCTTCTTTAAGTGAAGGTTTTGGTTTACCAGCAATTGAAGCGATGGCTTATAATTTACCGATTGCTGCTTCAGATATACCTTCTTTAAAAGAAATTTTAGATGATTCTGCTATCTATTTTGATCCCAGAAGTGTTGATGAAATAAAAAAAGTTTTAGAAAAAATGGTGTTTGATAAGAATTTAAGAGAAAAATTAAGGGAAAAAGGTAAAAAAAGAATTAAAAATTTTTCCTGGCAAAAAATGGCTAACAAGACTTTAGAAATTTATAAAAATTATGTCGCCAAAAAATAAAATAAAAATTGATTTTTTGAAGAAAGAAGAAGTTTCTCCTTATCTTATTAATTTAAGGAAAGAGGAAAAAAGAAAAATTAGTTTTCAGTTGCCAGTCTTTAATTTTAAAAAGTTTTCAATAATTCTTTTTTTGGTTATTTTATTTTTTTCTTTCTTTTCGATTATTTTAATAAACATTTCTCAAGTCCCAGAAATTAAAAAAGAAATTTTAGATGATGTTGATAAAAATTTAGAAATGTTTTTTCAAGCAGTTGATGATTTTAAAAATTTAAAATTAGAAGAAGCGAGTGAAAAATTTGATTATTTATCTGAAAATTTTTCAAAAAAATCAGAAGAATTAGAGAAGAAAAATTTTTTTATTAAAATTGTTTTTAACATCTACCCACCAGCAAAAACAACAACAGATTTATTAAAAATTTTAAAAGATTCATCAAAAGTTGGCTCTCTTTTAGCAAAAACAACATTTAATTTTCTTTCATTAATAAAAACTGAAAATTTAAAAGAAGAGAATTCATCAGAAATTTTGCCTCAGAAAGTTTTAAATTTAGATTTTTTGAAATTGACTGAGATTTTAAAGGAAAATGGAGAAAAAGTTGCTTTTTTAGTTGAAAAAATTGATAAGAAAATTTCAAAAATGAATTTTAATTATTTGCCAAAAGATTTTAAAGTTTCTCTAAATTTATTAAGAAAAGAGATTTCTCCTCTTTTGAAAAATATCAAAGATTTCAATGATTTTTTAAAAAATTTTGAAAAGATTGTTGGCAAAAATTCTTTTAAAAGATATCTTTTTCTTTTTCAAAATAACAATGAAATTAGAGCGACTGGAGGATTTTTAGGAACTTATGCGGAAATTACTTTCGAGAATGGAAAGATTAAAGAATTTAAAATGCCAGCCGGTGGAACTTACGATCTAGTTGGTGGATTGAAAGTAAGAGTTGCTCCACCTAAACCATTTTTTATTGCCTATCCAAATTGGAAATTTCATGATGCTAACTGGTTTCCTGATTGGCCAACTTCAGCTAGAAAATTAATGTGGTTTTATGAAAAATCAGATCAACCAACAGTTGATGGAGTAATTGCTTTGAATGCGGATTTAATTTCAGATATTTTAGGAATAACCGGTGAAATTTATTTACCAAAATATGAAAAATCGTTTAATAGTGAAAACTTTATTTTAGAGATTCAAAAAACTATTGAAATTGAAAGGAAGGAGGAAAGAAAACCAAAACAAGTTTTAGTTGATCTAACACCAGCCCTTCTTGAAAAAATTTTTTCTCTTCAGCCAGATAAATTTTTAAAAATGGTTGATCTTCTTTTAGAAGAAATTAAGAAAAAAAATATTCTTTTTTATTTTTCCGATAAAGAAATTCAAAAATTTTTTCAAGAAAAAAATTGGGCTGGAGAGATTAAAAAATCTCCTTTTGATTATTTAATGGTTAATGTGAGTAATGTTAATGGGGCTAAAACAGAAAAGAAAATTGAACAAAAAATTTTTTATAAAATTGAGATTGAAAAAAATGGTGGGATGATTGCTACTTTAACAATAAAAAGAAAACATCATGGAGAAAAAGAAGAACCATTTTTTGGAAAAAGAGATCTTTCTTGGATAAGGGCTTACCTTCCAAAAGGGAGTGTTTTTTTAGGAGCGAAAATACCAACAATTTTCAATTTTCCCGAAGTTGAAAAAATAGAATCTGATAAAGATCTTGAAGAAATTGAAAAAGAAATTTCAATTGATAATTTTTCAAAAACAAGAATTACTGAAGAGTTTGATAAAACTTGTTTTGGCAACTTTTTAGAAATAGAACCAAAGGAAGAAAAGGAATTGAATTTTAAATATCTTTTACCACTTAAATTTGATTTTAATAAAAAAGTCATTTCTTACAGTTTATTGATTCAAAAACAGCCGGGAAGAGAGACTGAATTTGAAGCAGAAATAATTTTACCAATAGAAAAAGAAATTGTTTGGTCTCATCCGGAAAATGAGATTAAAAAAGAAGGAAATGTTATAAAATTTTCTTCAAAAATTGATTCTGATAAAATTTTTGCTTTTGTTTTAAAATAAAATTATGGATCAAAATTTTATTAGAAATTTTGCTATTATTGCTCATGTTGATCATGGAAAATCAACCCTGGCTGATCGCTTTTTAGAATTGACTCAAACTATCCCAAAAGAGAGAATGAGACCTCAATATTTAGATCAGATGCCTTTGGAAAGGGAAAAAGGAGTGACTATTAAGTTAGCACCAGTGACGATGATTTGGCATCCAAAAAGTTATCAAGATTCAGAATACATTTTAAACTTGATTGATACACCTGGCCATGTAGATTTTTCTTATGAGGTTTCGCGATCATTAAATGCGGTTGAAGGAGTAATTTTGTTGGTTGACGTCTCAAAAGGAATTCAGGCTCAAACAATTGCCAATTTAAGGTTGGCTTTGGAGCAAAAATTAGCAGTTCTTCCTGTTTTAAATAAGATAGATTTACCAAACATTGATTTAGAATTAAGAAAAAAAGAATTAGCTGAACTTTTAAAAATTAGTGAAGATGAAATATTACTTATTTCCGCCAAAAAAGGTTTAAATGTAGATAAGGTTTTAGAAAAAATTATTGAAAAGATTCCGCCACCAAAAGGAAACCCCAAGATGCCACTGAAAGCCTTAATTTTTGATTCATTTTATTCTGAACACAAAGGAATTGTTTTCTATTTAAGAATTTTTGATGGAGAGGTAAAAGAAGGGGATGAACTTCAAATTTTAGGATCAAAAACAAAAATTAGGGCAGAAGAGGTTGGAATTTTTAAACCAGAATTGAAAAGGACCGGAATTTTAACAACTGGTTCAATAGGTTATTTAATTACTCGAGTTAAAGAGATAAAAAAATATCGAGTTGGTGAGACTATTACTTCTTTGAATAATCCAAATCCTTCACCAATTCCAGGTTATAGAGAAATTAAGCCAATGATTTTTTCAAGTTTATATCTAAAGGATTTAAAAGAAGCCAATAAATTAGGGATTGCTTTAGAAAAATTAAGACTTAATGATCCAAGCCTGATTTTTGAACCAGAAAGATCAGTTGCTTTAGGTCTTGGTTATCGATGTGGTTTTTTAGGGCTTTTTCATTTAGAAATTGTTAAAGAAAGATTGAAAAGAGAATATGATTTGGAAGTGATTGTTACTAAGCCATCAGTAATTTATCGAGTTTGGTTAAATAAAAATAATTACCAAGAAATTTATTCACCGCAAAAGTTTCCAACTGGGAAAATAGAGAAAGTTGAAGAGCCAATTGCTGAAGTAGAAATTGTTACCCCTTCAGTTTATTTAGGTAATATTTTAGAATTAATAAAAAAATATCGTGGGAAAATTTTAGAGCAAAAATATTTGACCTCATTTTTTGGGAAATTTACTTCATTAATTATTAAAGCGAAGATTCCTTTGGCTTTATTAATTGTTGATTTTTATGATAAATTAAAAAATGTTAGTGCTGGTTTTGCTTCGATGAATTATAAAGTTGTCGGTTATGAGAAGACAGATGTTGTTCGTTTAGATATTTTAATTGCTGGTGAAAGAAAAGAAGAATTTTCAACAATTGTTTATCGCCAAGATGCTTACAATGAAGCAAAAAAGATAACAAAATTTCTTAAAGAAAATTTACCTCGTCAGTTATTCGAAGTTAAAATTCAGGCTGTTTTAAATTGGCAAAAAGGCGGAGGGAAAATTATTGCTTCAGAAAGATTACCAGCGATGAGAAAAGATGTCACTGCCAAACTTTATGGCGGTGATGTGACAAGGAAAATTAAACTTTTAGAGAAACAAAAAAGAGGAAAAAAAGAACTTTTGCGTTTTGGCAAAGTTAATGTTCCCTCAGACATTTATCTAAAAATGCTTAAAAGTAAAATTTAAAAAGGGACAGTTACCAAAGTTGGCGAATAATTATATGGCTAAACTTTACATTGTTGCCACACCAATTGGGAATTTAAAAGATATTACTTTAAGAGCCATTGAGATTTTAAAAGAAGTTGATTTTATTTTGGCTGAAGACACAAGGAAAACAAAAATTTTGCTTGATCACTATCAAATTGAAAAACCTTTAATTTCTTATCATCAGCATTCAAAATTAGAAAAAATTGACCAGATTATTGATTTATTAAAAGAAGGGAAAAATTTGGCATTAGTTTCAGAAGCTGGCACTCCAGGAATTTCAGATCCCGGTAATAAATTAATAGAAAAAGTAATTGAGTCTTTGGGTAATAAAGTAAAAATTATCCCCATTCCTGGCCCTTCTGCTCTAACTTGTGCTGCCTCAATTTCTGGTTTTCCCATGGATAAATTTTTGTTTTTGGGATTTTTACCAAGTAAAAGAAAAAGAAAAAAAATTTTTGAAGAAATAGTAAAATCAAGATACCCAGTTATTTTATATGAATCTCCCTACCGGATTTTAAAAACATTAAAAGAACTTCATGAAGCCAAAATAAAACTAAACACAGAACTAAACATTGTGGTCTGTCGAGAATTAACCAAAAAATTTGAAACAATTTATCGAGGGAAAATAGAAGAAGTGGCAGAAAAAATAAAAAATGATAAAATAAAAGGAGAGTTTGTTATTGTGATCAATAAATAACTTAAATACGCCAGAAATATGATAAAATTATGATAACCGAATCTCAAATCTTATAACTAAAATTTTCAATTTTAAAATGCTCAAAATTCAAAATTTAAAATCAGGCTATAATGGAATGGAAATTTTGCACGGAATCAATTTTGAAATAAAGCCTGCTGAAATTGTGGCAATAATTGGTCCTAATGGTTCTGGAAAATCAACATTATTGAAATCAATTTTTAATTTGGCTGAAATCTATTCTGGAAAAATAATTTTTAAAGATAAAGATATTACAAAACTTCCAACTCATTATTTAATTCAAGAAGGAATTTGTTATGTTCCCCAAGGAAGGCAGGTTTTTTCTACCTTGACAGTTAGAGAAAATTTAGAGATGGGATGTTTTATATTAGAAGACCATGAACTTTTTAAAAGAAATCTTGCTGATGTTTACAATAAATTTCCAGTTTTAAAAAAAAGAGAAAATGATTTGGCTTTAAATTTATCCGGAGGTGAGCAGCAAATGTTAGCAATTGCCAGAGCTTTAATTCAAGATCCTGAACTTTTGCTTTTGGATGAGCCATCTTTGGGATTGGCGCCAAAAGTAAGAAAAGAGATTTTTCAAAAAATTGCTGAAATAAATAAAGAAGGAGTCTCAATAATTATTGTTGAGCAAAATGCCAAACAAGCAGTAGAGATTGCTCATAGAACTTATGTTTTAGAAAGTGGCAGGATTGTTTTGGAAGGTGAGAAAGAAATTTTAAAAGATGAAAGAATTAAAAGCATTTATTTTGGTGGCGTTTAAAACGCGAAAGAACGCGAATAATACGCGAAACAACGCGGAAATAAGAAACGCGAAATAACGCGAAATAAAAATTATGTTTAATCAACTTTTCATTAATGGATTAATTGCCGGTGCAATTTACGCCTTAGTTGCTTCTGGCTTTTCTTTAATTTATTCTGTTTGCAAATTTGTTCATTTTGCTCATGGAGCAGTTATTGCTTTTTCTGCTTATTTTCTATATTTTTTATTTTCAAAACTTGGTTTAAATTTTGGTTTCTCAGTTATTCTTTCAATTATCTTTGCCTCTCTTTTGGGATTTTTAATTAATCTATTTGTTTATAAGCAATTAAGAAAAAGAAAAGCAAGTAATGTAATTTTATTAATCGCCTCAGTTGCTCTTTTAATTTTCTTTGAATCTTTAATTCTGCTTTTATTTGGTGCTGATGTAAAAACAATAGGTTATATTAAAATTTCAAAAGGGATAGAGATTTTTAAAGCAATTATTACTCCTTTACAAATTGTAATTATTGCGGTTTCTATTGCGTTGTTAATTTTGTTGTATCTTTTTATGAAAAGGACAAAAATTGGAAAAGCAATGAGAGCAGTGGCTGATAATAAAGATGTTGCAGAAATTGTTGGTATTTCTTCAGAGAAAATTTATACTTGGAGTTTTATTATTGGATCTGCTATTGCCGGAATAGCAGGAATTTTAGTTGGATTGGAACAAAATTTAGAACCAACAATGGGAACAAATTTAATGATTAAAGGATTTACCTCAGCAATCATTGGAGGAATTGATTCTGTTCCAGGAGCAATTTTAGGAGCATTTTTATTAGGCTTTGCCGAGAATTTTGGAATCTGGTTTTTACCATCAGGTTATAAAGATGCCATTGCTTTTATAATTTTATTTATTTTTCTTTTGTTTAGACCTCAAGGGATATTGGGGATAAAGAAATAGTTTTCCACAACCCATTCTTGATTTTTTTTCAAGTTAGTAGAATCTAAAATAAAAGCGGGGTTTCGCCGATAGCAAGGCGAAACAACGCGAAAAGGTCGAAAATAATCAATAATTAATTAAAAAAATTATGGACAAACCAACAAAAATCATTATAGGAATAATTGTCGCAATTATTGTCATTGCTGGAATTTGGTATGGAGTAAGTAAGAAACCAACAGCTCCAACAACAAAAGAACCAATAAAGATTGGGGCGACTTTACCTTTAACTGGCCAGATGTCAACTTTTGGAGTTGATGTTAAGAATGCCGTAGAATTAGCGATTAAAGAAATTAATGAAGGTGGTGGTATTAATGGAAGACAAATAAAAGTAATTTATGAAGATGATCAATGCGATCCGAAGTTATCTGTGACCACAGTTAATAAACTGATGAATGTTGATGGTGTGAAAGTAATCATCGGTCCATTTTGTAGTGGCGCTTCTTTGTCTGCTGCACCCGTTGCTCAAGAGAAAAAAGTTTTGCTATTGAGTGGTTCAGCTACTAATCCAAAACTAGCTGATTATAATTTATTTTTCAGAACAATTCCTTCTGACGCTTATCAAGGAATGTTTGGCGCTGATTATGTTTTCAATAAATTAGGCAAGAGAAGGGTGGCAATTGCTTATGCGCAAAATGATTATTGTGTAGGATTAAAAGATGTATTTAAAAAGAGATTTACTGAATTGGGAGGTAAAATTGTGATTGAAACAGAACATCAAGAAAAAGCAACTGATCTAAGAACCCAGATTACAAAAATTAAGAATACAGATGCGGAAATTGTTTACTTGATAGCTTATCCAACAGATGCCGGTTATTTTCTCAAACAAGCGAAGGAACTCGGGCTTAATTTGCCAATCTTCTCTCCAGAGGTAATGGAAGATCCGGATGTAATAGAAATTGCCAAAGAAGCAGCTGAAGGAGTGCTTTTCACTCGAACAAAAGAGATAAAGAATGAAGAATTTCTGAATAAATATAAATCTGTTTATGGAAAAGAACCAGGTGCTTACGATGCTTTTTATTACGATGGTGTGAAGATAATAGGAGGTGCCTTAAAGAAATGCAATGAAGACGTAGATTGTATAAGAAATTATTTAGTCAATCTAAAAGATTATCCTGGAGTAAGCGGCAAAATTAATTTTGATGAAAATGGTGATTTAGTCGGAGCAGAGTTTATGATCAAAACTATCAAAAACGGTCAGTTTGTACCTTATTCAGATTAAAGATTAAAGGTTTCAGGTTAAAGTTAAAATAAGATTAAAGGAGAAGCGAAACAATGCGAAACAAAAAGCCCGGCTGTGCCGGGCTTTTTGAGTTTGCGAAAGCAAGAAATTTATGATAAAATAATTTTGATTGAAAACAAAGAACATATCAGACAACTTCTTGATAATATTTGACTAATAGAGTAGACCACTTAAGGTGTTGATTGACAAATAATTAGGAGTTGAATATAATGTTTCCTATAGGAAACAAAAAATAACTAATTTTGTTTCCTAAAAAATACTATGGAGAAAATAAAACAATATTTAATTGATTTTCAGAAAAGAAAATTTGAAACCTTTGATCGGGAACTAAAAATAAAGTTTACCAAAGAATTTATTACTTCAATAATTGGAGCAAGGCGTGTTGGGAAAACTTATTTTCTTTTCAATTTAATAAACAAGATTAAAGATAGAAGAAAAGTCCTTTATATTGATTTTGATCTGCCAGAATTTTTGGATTTTGATGGGAAAGATTTAAAAAAATTAGTTAATCTTCATCTTCAAATTTTTGATAGATTAGAATATATTTTCTTTGATGAAATTCAAAATATAAAAAATTGGCATTTAGGCTTAAAAGAAATTTATGAAGAGAAAAAATATTTTATTTTTATCACTGGCAGTTCGTCAAAATTATTAAGCAAGGAATTAGCCACTCAATTGCGCGGTCGAACAATAACTTATACTTTGTTTCCTCTTTCTTTAAGAGAAATTTTTTCGATAAAAAATTTGCCTTTTCCCAAAAATTTAATTTCTACTTCTGAATTAAATAAAATCCTCTTTGAGTTTAATCAATATCTTAAATTTGGTGGCTATCCCCAGATTTTTAAAGAACCAGACCTAAAAGAGCAAATTGTTAAAGACTACAGAGACTTAGTTTTGTTCCGCGATATAGTTGAAAGATACAATATTAAAAATATTTATGTGATAAAAAGATTTTTTGAGTATTTAATTTCTTCTTTTGCCAAAGAAATCAGCATTGATAAATTTTACAATTACTTGAAATCACAAAATGTTTCCTTAAGCAAAAAGACACTATATAATTATTTGGAGTATTTTGAAAGCTCCCTTTTCTTCCATTTTTTAAGAACCTATCGAATAAAAGAACGACTTAAAAAGGTTTATTTAAACGATATTGTTTTTGGGAACAAAAATGAAGGAAGAAAATTAGAAAATATAGTTTTTATTGAACTTAAGAAAACAGAGGAAAAAATTTATTATTTTAAAAATAAATTTGAATGTGATTTTGTTATCCCTTCAAAGCAGGCTATTCAGGTCATTTGGGAATTAAATGAGGATAATAAAAAAAGAGAAATAAATGGTTTAATAGAAGCAATGAGATATTTTAGAATTAAAAAGGGAATAATATTAACATATAATCAAGAGCAAGAAATTAAAGAAGATAAATACAAGATTCAGGTAATCCCTGTTTGGCAATGGCTTTTTGGCAGAATAAATTTATAAATAGTTTTCCACAAATAAGTGTTAGAAATTTATAACATCTTACAAACTTACTGCTTATTAAATTACAATTTACTACTATGGTTTTTGCTTATTTGATTCATTTATTAATTTTAATTTGTATTTATTTGATTTTGGCAATTTCGCTCCAACTTTCAGTTGGATTTACTGGGCTTTTGAATTTAGGACATATTGCTTTTTATTGTATTGGCGCTTATGCTTCGGCTTTGCTGGCTCTAAACGGCTTTCCTTTTTGGATTTGTCTTTTGGCAGCCGGAATTTTAGCAATGATTTTTGGGTTTTTGCTTTCTCTTCCCACAAATAAATTAAAAGACGATTATTTGGCTTTAGCCACAATGGCTTTTTCTTTTGTTGTTTATGCTGTTGCTTTAAATTGGACAAGTTTAACAAGAGGACCATTGGGTCTGCCAGGAATTCCCAAACCAAGTTTTCATATTCCACTTACAACCTACAACTTACAACTTACAACTAATTTCAGTTTTTTGCTTTTAACTTTTACCATTGCTTTAATTTCTTATCTAATAATCAAAAAAATAATCTCCTCGCCTTTTGGAAAAGTTTTGGAAGCAACCAGAGACGATGAATTGGCAACGAGAATTTTAGGCAAAAATACTTTTAAAATGAAAACTTTGGCTTTAATGATCTCAGCATTTTTTGCGGGCATTTCAGGTTCTCTATACGCTCATTACATTACTTTCATTGACCCGTCTTCTTTTACTCTGCTTCAACTGATTCCAGTTTTGTGCATTGTCATTATCGGCGGTTTGGCATCGCTTAAAGGAACAGTCATTGCCACAATTATTTTAATTTTATTACCAGAACCCTTAAGATTTATCGGTTTTCCATCTTCAATCGTCGGCCCAATGAGACAAATTCTTTATGCTTTAATTTTACTTTTGATTTTAATTTATAAGCCTAAAGGATTTTACGGAAAAATAGAGTTGGAATAAGATGTTAAAAATAAAAAATTTAAAAAAATATTTCGGAGGTATAAAGGCGGTTGATGAATGCAGTTTTGAAATTCAACCTGAAACAATCACTGCTTTAATCGGACCAAATGGCGCCGGCAAATCAACGGTTTTTAATCTTATTTCAGGAATTTTAAAAGCTGATTCAGGCGAGATTATTTTTGATAATAAAAATATTACTACTTTATCGCCGGAAGCAATTTCCAATTTGGGAATCTCTCGGCTTTTTCAGCAAACCAGGCTTTTTAATAATTTAACCGTGAAAGAAAACTTGCTTTTGGCTTTGGATAATGAAGATACAAAATTCTGGAAGAATCTATTTGGTCTAAATAAAATTACCGAAGAGAAAGAAGAGAAAATCAGAGAAATGCTAAAATTGATTGATATGGAAAATTTTGAAAATACCTTGGCCAAAGATTTAAGTTATGGCCAGAAAAGATTGGTTGAGTTATCAAGAGCAATTTTAAATCCCCATAAATTATTGATATTAGATGAACCAGTGGCTGGAGTGACTCCCAGTTTAAGAGAAAAAATCGCCGAAATTTTATTAAAATTAAAAAAGCAAAGAAAAACAATTTTATTGATTGAACACGATATGAATTTTACTTTAAAAATTGCTGATTGGATTATTGTTATGGAAAAAGGCAAGGTGATTGCCGAAGGGGCACCAGAGGAAATAAAAAATAATCCAAAAGTCATCGAAGTCTATTTAGGAGAATAAAGTTTTTGTCAGACAACCACTTTTTGATAGTTTTTATTATATTATGAAATCTTTTATACAAAATCGAAAAATAAAATATACAAATTTATTTTTACAGAATTTATTGTTTTAACAAAAAATTTAAGATTTACTGACACTTACTATCTTTTTTATAAAGTAGAAATCAGTATAATTCAGGACAAGGACTGTTGATTTAGTAAACAGAGGTTTTTCATTCGCCGAAAGTTTTATAAATTCTCCCTGTAAAACTATTTTTTTCATAAAATTCTATATTGTCTGTTGTCCTAACAACAAAAGAAGACACGGCAGGATAAATTATTTAACACCGGACCAGAAAAATGTTAAAATTAACAATAGAAGGTTCTTTAAAAGAGAACCTCAAAAGGTCGAAACCATCGACTGATTTAGCTCAAACAGTTGATGTAAAATTAAAAATTAATTTTAACCTTTTCTTTATTGAATTGGTTGGAGAGTACAAATAAAATATGCCAGAAAATTTTGGAGAATTTTTAAAGAAAAAATATTGGGGAGAAGAAGAATTTCGAAAAGCGGTTGAAAAATCAGCCGAAGGAAAAAAAGGAGTGAGTAAACCTGCTGAAAAAATTCCGTTTTATTTAGAAAGAATCAAAAAAGTCCTTGAAAAAGAAAAGTGGAAAGAGTTTTTTAAAAAAATCTCACTTTATCAAAGATTTATTATTAAACCAGAAAATATCCCCGAAGATTATTTCAAAAATGTTTTATTAGGTAATTTTGCTGAACAAAAAGGTTATAGTCGAGAGCAACTCAAAGATCCAGAAATAGAAAAATTAATTATTGATCAATTTGAAAAAGAAACAGGACAAAAATTTGCTGACTATCAAATACCAGAAAAAGAAAAAGAGAGTTTAGTCAATCAAATCATTGAAAACCAGAAAAAAAGTTTGGACCTCTGGCTTGATTATTTAACCTCAGATGAAGCAGAAAACTATCCTGAAGCTTTTAGATATTGGGCTTTTGCTGAAATGTTGAAATTAGGAACTTATGATCAAGAAAGAAAAGAATTTACCAAAAGAACAGAAAAGACTGTCGCTCCTTTTCCAGAATTAAATCCCCAGGCCCTTTCAATTGTTTTAGATGAAATTAAAAGAAAATATTCAAAAGAGCCATCAGGCCTTATTTTATCAGAAGAAAAAAGAAAAGAATTTCAAAAAATTTTAGATAGCGAAAATTTCAACAAACTTTACTCTTTTGCTCTAGAATATGTTAAATCTCTTTTACTCCCAGAAGAAAGATTACCGATTACCAAAGGCGAATGGAGGGTTTTTAAAAAAGGTTCTGATCCAAAAGAATTGGTTAAAGCCATTCAAGGATTCAATACTGGTTGGTGTATTGCTTCTGAAGCAACAGCAAAAAGTTATCTTTCTCGTTCAGATATTTTAATTTTCTTTTCTGAAGATAAAGATGGCAAACCAACTATTCCCAGGGTGGCCATTGTTACTGATGGTTCTCAAATTTCAGAAGTCAGAGGCATTGCCAAAAATCAAAACCTTGATCAATACATTACTCCAGTTGTTGAAGAAAAACTCAAAGAAATGCCAGGTGGTGAAAAATGGCTAAAAAGAACAGAGCAAATGAAAAAACTGGCTGAGATTTATTTAAAACATTGTCAGGGAAAAGAACTAACTAAAGAAGATTTAAGATTTATTTATGAGATCGATGAAAAAATTGAAGGTTTTGGTTATAAAAAAGATCCAAGAATTGAAGAGATTATTAAAAAAAGAAATATTAGGAAAGATTTAGCAAAAGTTTTTGATTGCCGCGAAGATCAAATCAGTTTGACAAAAGAAGAGGCCTTAAAAGGAGATATTAAATTTCATTATGGAGATCTTGATCTTAGCAGTCTCACCTCAGCCGAAGGTCTAGAATTACCTGAAGAAATTGGTGGATCTCTTGATCTTAGTGGCCTCACCTCAGCCAAAGGCCTAAAATTACCTAAAAAAATTGGTGGATATCTTAATCTTTATAGTCTCACCTCAGCCGAAGGTCTAGAATTCCCTGAAGAAATTGGTGGAAGTCTTTATCTTAATAGTCTCACCTCAGCCAAAGGCCTAAAATTACCTAAAAAAATTGGTGGATATCTTAATCTTAATAGTCTCACCTCAGCCGAAGGTCTAGAATTACCTGAAGAAATTGGTGGAAGTCTTTATCTTCGTAGTCTCACCTCAGCCGAAGGTCTAAAATTACCTGAAAAAATTGGTGGAGATCTTTTTCTTGATGGCCTCACCTCAGCCAAAGGCCTAAAATTACCTGAAAAAATTGGTGGATCTCTTTATCTTCGTGGCCTCACCTCAGCCGAAGGTCTAGAATTACCTGAAGAAATTGGTAGAAATGTTTATCTTGATAGCCTCACTTCAGCCGAGAGAAATGAATTAAGAAAAAAATATCCTCATCTTGCCGAAAAAATTTATCCAAAACCTTAAATTTCTTTAAAAAGAAGTTTCAACGATTCAAATTTTAAAATCTATGGCTAAATTTTACATCACTACACCAATTTATTATGTTAATGATGTCCCGCATTTAGGTCATGCTTATACCACTATTGCTGCTGATATTTTGGCAAGATATCACCGGATGAAAGGTGAGAGGGTATTTTTTTTAACCGGAACCGATGAACATGGAGCAAAAATTGCCCAATCAGCAGAAAAAGAAAAAAAGACGCCAAAAGAATGGTGTGATGAGATGTCTGCTCGCTTCAAATTAGCCTGGGATGTTTTAAATATCTCTTTTGATAATTTTATTCGAACAACTGATAAGAATCATGAAGAGGTAGTAAAAAAAGCAGTTGAAAAATTGTATAAAAAGGGATTTATTTATAAAGGAGTTTATGAAGGACTTTATTGTGTTGGTTGTGAAAGATATTATACGGAAAAAGAATTAGTTGATGGCAAATGTCCTGATCATCAAAGACCGCTGGAAATATATTCAGAAGAATGCTATCTTTTTAAACTTTCTGCCTTTCAAAAGGCCTTATTAGATTTAATTAAAACCAATGAATTGAAAATAGAACCAGAAGAAAGAAGAAACGAAATTGTTAGTTTTTTAACAAAAGAAAAATTAACTGATGTTTCTATTTCTCGTCAAAAAGTTAAATGGGGAATTGATTTACCATGGGATAGTTCAAAAACTCTTTATGTTTGGATTGATGCCTTACTAAATTATTTAACTGGCATTGGTTGGGACGGCGGAGAAAAATTACCAGAATTTTGGCCACCGACAGTTCAATTAATGGCTAAAGATATTTTAAGAATTCATGCTACAATTTGGCCAGCCATTTTATTAGCCTTAGAGATTTCCTTACCGGAAAAAATTTTTGCTCATGGATTTTTCACTATTAACGGACAGAAAATGAGTAAAAGTTTAGGTAATGTTTTGGATCCAATTGAACAAGCTAATGTTTTTACCAGTGATGGTTTACGTTGGCTTTTAATTTCTAGTTTTCCTTTTGGCAAAGATGGCGATATTTCAATAGAGAGATTTTACGAAAAATACAATAATGATTTAGCAAACGGGATTGGAAATTTAGTTAGTCGTTCATTAACACTGGCGAGTAAAACTAAAAACTTAAAACCTAAAGACAAGAACCAAAACCTAATCTTTAAAGCGGAAAAAGTATGGAGAAATTATGAAAGATATTTAGAAAAACTGGAATTTGAAAGTGTCATTAAGGAAATTTTAAATTATACTGCTTACTTTGATAAATATATTAATGAAAATGAGCCGTGGAAATTAATTAAAAATAATTTTGACAAATTTGAAGAAGTGATTTATAATTTATGTGAGGGATTAAGACAAATTGCCTGGTTGATTGCGCCATTTTTACCAGAAACTTCTGACAAAATTTTTGAAAAATTAGGAATTCTATCAACTGAGAAAAAGAAAAGTTTAGATGAAGCGAAAGAATGGGGGAGTGTAGAATTTAAAAAAATTGAAAAAGGAGAAATACTTTTTCCAAGATTAAAAACAAAATAATAAATTTATATGACACTTTTTGATTTAATTTTAATTTTAATTGTTTTTGGTTTCATTTGGTTTGGTTTTTGGTTTGGTTTAGTTTATGCTCTAGGTGGATTGGCTGGTTTAATCGTTGGTGCAGCTGTTGCTTCAAGATATTATGATGAGGTTGCTAAATGGATAAGTTTTATTAGTAAAAATGAAAATCTAACTAAAATTATTTCATTTTTAATTGTTTATATTGTGATTAATCGTTTGGTTGGGTTCATTTTCTTTATCCTCGATCGAATTATTAGACCAATTATTAATTTACCATTTTTGAAAACTATTAATCGACTTGGTGGCGCTATTTTTGGATTAGTTACCGGGGTTTTAACAGTTGGTTTAATTCTTTATTTTGTAAGTAGAGTTCCTCTTGAATGGTTAACTTCTTTAATTGAGAAATCAAAAACATCTTCTTACTTCATTGAATTAGCCAAAGTTTTGCTTCCTCTTTTACCGGAGGTATTGAAAAAATTAAAATCTGTGATATAATTTTAAGTTAAAAGCTATAAAGCCCGCATGGGATAATGTTTTTTATTTACAAAATTTTTAAAATTTAGTATAATTTAAAAACTATGAAATCAGATAAGTTAACAAACGAAAATCAAAAGATAGCCTCAGAATATAAGGCAGATAAAATTATTGTTTTAGATGGTTTAACTCCTGTCAGAAAGAGACCAGCCATGTATATTGGTTCAACTGGTCCTGATGGTCTTCATCATTTAGTTTATGAAGTTTTAGATAATGGAATTGATGAAGCGTTAGCTGGGTTTGCTAATAAAATTACAATCGAACTTCTTCCAGATGATTTTGTAAGAATTGAAGATAATGGCCGGGGGATTCCAGTTGATATTCATAAACCAACCGGAAAGTCAGCTTTAGAAGTGGTGATGACTAAACTTCATGCTGGAGCAAAATTTGAAAAGACAGTTTATAAAGTGGCTGGTGGTCTTCATGGGGTTGGTGTTTCAGTGGTGAATGCTTTATCTGAATATCTAAAAGCAGAGGTAAAGCGTGATGGGTTTCTTTATTGTCAAGAATATAAAAGGGGAGAGCCATTAGGAAAAGTAAAAAAAATAGGAAAAGCAAAAGGAACAGGGACAATTATTACTTTTAAACCAGATAAAGAAATTTTTCCTCAAACAAATTTTTCCTTTTCAAGAATTATAGAACATGTGAGAGGACAGGCCTATCTTACACCGGGAGTAATATTCAACGTCATTGATAAAAGAGGGAAAATTGAGTTACCATATACATTTTATTTTGAAGGGGGAATAGTTTCCTATGTTAGATATTTAAATAGAAATAGCAAACCGATTCAAGAGAAAGTTTTTTATGTTAAAAAAGAGGTTGATGAAATAATTGTTGAAATTGCCCTTCAGTATGTTGATGAATATCAGGAAACAGTTTATGCCTTTACTAATAACATTTGTAATCTCAATGGTGGGACTCATGTCGCCGGTTTTAGGGCAGGTTTAACAAGAACTATTAACAGTTATGCTCGTGAAAAAGAATTTTTAAAAGAAACAGATGAAAACTTTATTGGTGATGATTTAAGAGAGGGATTGACAGCGGTGATTAGTGTAAAAGTAAAAGAACCACAATTTGAAGGACAAACAAAATCAAAACTTGGTAATCCCGAAGTTAAAGGGGTTGTTGATTCTGTCTTTTCCGAAGCCTTCCAAATCTTTTTAAAAGAAAATCCAAAAGACGCAGAAGCAATTATTAACAAATGTCTTCTTTCAGCCAAAGCCAGACAAGCAGCAAAAAAAGCTAGAGAAGCAGTTTTAAAAAAATCAACCTTTGAGGGACTTTCTTTACCAGGTAAACTAGCTAATTGTGAAACTAAAGATCCTGAGAAAGCAGAACTTTTTATTGTTGAAGGTGATTCGGCTGGTGGTTCATGCAAACAAGCAAGAGACAGAGAATTTCAAGCGGTCTTACCTTTAAAAGGAAAAATTTTAAATGTTGAAAAAGCGAGATTGGATAAAGTTTTAGCCAACGAGGAAATAAAATCTTTGATTATTGCTTTAGGGACAAATATAAAGGAACAATTTGATTTAAAGAAATTAAGGTATCGCAAAATAATTATTGCCTCTGATGCTGATGTTGATGGTGCTCATATTAGAACACTTCTTCTTACATTCTTCTATCGTTATTTTCCAGAAATTATAAAAAATGGTTTTCTTTATGTGGCTAAACCACCCCTTTATCGGATTCAAATAGGAAAAGAAAGAAAATATGTTTATTCTGAAGAAGAAAAAGAAAAGGTAATAGAAAGTTTTAAAAAGAGAAAGAAATTAGGGAAGACTGGATTTAAAATGAAAAATATTGGTGAAGAAAAAGAGGAAAAAATAGACATTCAAAGATACAAAGGTTTAGGAGAAATGAATCCCGAAGAACTTTATGAAACAACAATGGATCCAAAAAAGAGAGTTCTTAAAAAAATTACCCTTGAGGATGCTCAGAAAGCTAACGAAATTTTTGAGATTTTGATGGGAAAAGATGTTGCTCCAAGAAAAAAATTTATTCAAACCCATGCTAAAGCGGTTCAAAATTTAGATATTTAAATTTAAAAATATGTTTGAAAAAATCAATCAATATTTGAAAGAATCTAAAGAAGAATTAAAAAAAGTTAGTTGGCCAAGCAAAAAAGAAACTATCAATCTCACTTTATTGGTTATTTCTATTTCTTTAGGTGTAGCCTTTTTCTTAGGTTTTGTTGATTGGTTATTAACTTTGATTTTAAATAAAATCTTAAAATAAAACTATGCCAAAACAAATAAGTTTAGGTCGTCGCTGGTATGCAATTCATACTCAAGTTGGTTATGAAGAAAGAGTTGCCCAAGCCCTAAGGCAACGAATTGAATCATTTGGAATGAGTGATCAGATTTTTAATGTTTTAGTTCCGGTTGAGAAGAGAATAAAATTGAGGGGAGGAAGAAGAATGGTTGTTACGGAAAAAATGTTTCCTGGTTATGTTTTAGTAGAAATGAATGTGACTGATGAATCTTGGTATGTGGTAAGAAATACACCTCATGTTACTGGTTTTATTGGTTCTGGAACAATCCCTTCTCCAATTTCTGATAAAGAAATGGAAATTATTTTCAAAAGAATGCAAATTGAAGAACCAAAATATAAAATTGAACTTTCTGTTGGTTCGCCAGTTAAAATTGTTGATGGACCATTTAAGGGCTTTGAAGGTAAAATAAGTGAAGTAGATGAGGAGAGGGGCAGAGTTAAAGTTTTAATTAATGTTTTTGGTCGAGAAACACCAATTGATTTAGATGTCCTTCAAGTTAAAAAAATTTAAAATATGACAAAAAAAGTAAAAAGAATTATAAAACTAATCATTCCCGGTGGTCAGGCGACACCTGCTCCACCAGTTGGTCCTGCTCTTGGGCAACACGGAATAAATATTGCTGAATTTTGCAAAAGGTTTAATGATTTAACTAAAGATAAACTTGGCCAAAATTTGCCAACCAGAGTTATTGTTTACGAAGATAAGTCGTTTGATATAATAATAAAAACACCTTTAACTTCTGATTTATTGAAAAAAGCAGCAGGAATAGAGAAAGGTTCTGGTCACTCTCTTAAGGAAAAAGTTGGAAAAGTTACTCGAGCTCAAATTAGAGAAATAGCAAAAATTAAAATGCCTGATTTGAATACAAATGATTTAGAGAAGGCAATGAAAATTATTGAAGGAACAGCGAGACAAATGGGAATAGAAATAGTTGATTAATCTTAAAATTTATTTATCAAAAATTATGGAATTTTATCCCTCTGGTCGGAAAAATGTCTTAATCACTGGCGGAGCTGGTTTTATTGGTAGCCATCTTGCTGATGTTTTAATTAAAGATTCAAATGTCATTTGTCTTGATGATTTTACTTCATCTTCTGAAAGAAACATTCACCATCTTTTAACCAACCCCCATTTTGAATTTATTAATCACGATATTAATCAACCAATCGATCTTGAGAAATTACCAGAACTTAAAAAATTTAAAATAGATGTTCAAGGGATTCAGGAAATATATCATTTAGCTTGCCCAACTTCACCGAAAAATTTTGAGAAAATGAAAATAAAGACATTAAAAACGAATGTCATCGGGACAATTAATATGCTAGAGTTGGCCCTAAAGTATAAGGCCAAATTTTTATTTACCTCTTCTTCTGTTGTTTATGGACCAAGAAGAAAAGATAATCCATACTTTAAAGAATCAGATTTTGGTTCTGTCAATTTTATTTCACCGCGTGCTTGTTATGACGAAGGGAAAAGATTTGCTGAAACTTGTGTTGAAACATATCGCCAGGTCTATGGTTTAGAGACAAAAATTGTAAGAATCTTTAGAACTTATGGTCCAAGGATGCCGCTTTTTGAGGGTCATATGATCCCTGATTTTGTTTTACAGGCCTTAAATAACAAACCATTAATTATTTATGGTGATGAAAATTTTGATTCATCATTTTGCTATATTTCTGACATTGTTGATGGATTAATAAAAATGATGGCCTCAAATGAAAGTGGACCAATTAACTTAGGTCATCCAGAAAGATACAAAATGGTTGATTTAGCAAAAAAAATAATTGAAAAAACAAACTCAAAATCAGAAATAATTTTTAAACCGCCACTTTTATTTATGACACCTTTAGGTCTACCAGATATTACTTTGGCTAAAGAAAAATTGAATTGGTATCCAGTTGTTTCAATTGATGAGGGATTGGAAAAGACAATTGAAGATGTAAAAATTAATCGACGATTACTTCAGCCATTTGTTTCAAGATATGATGAAGAATAAAACAGCGAGAAGTATTATCTAACAATATGAAAATTTTAATTACTGGTGGAGCAGGATTTATTGGTTCAAATTTTATTCGCTATATTTTAAAAAAATATAAAAATTACAAAATTTTTAATTTGGATAAATTAACTTATTGTGGTAATTTAAATAATTTACGTGATGTTGAAAAAAATCCAAATTATTATTTTTTTAAGGGAGATATTTGTGATAAAAAGATTGTTGAAAAATTAGTTAAAAAAGTTGATGCGATTATTAATTTCGCTGCCGAAAGTCATGTCGATAGATCAATTCTTGAACCAGAATCTTTTATTAAAACAAATTTTTTTGGAACGTATGTTTTACTTGAAGCAGGGAAAAAATATAAAATAAAAAAATTTATTCAAATTGGAACAGATGAAGAGTATGGTTCAATTAAAAAAGGTTATTTTAAAGAAACCGATCCGTTAAACCCATCTTCCCCTTATTCTGCTTCAAAGGCAGGTGCTAGTTTACTCTCCCTTTCTTATTTTAAAACTTTTAAACTTCCTGTGATTGTTACCCGTTCAACTAATAATTTTGGTCCCTATCAGTATCCAGAAAAAATTATTCCTTTATTTATTACTAATCTGCTTGAAGGAAAAAAAGTTCCTCTTTATGGTAAAGGTTTACAAAGAAGAGATTGGCTTTATGTTTTAGATAATTGTAAAGCAATTGATTTAATTTTCCATAAAGGTAAAATTGGCGAAATTTATAATGTCGCTGGTGGAAATGAATTTTCTAATAAAGATTTAACAAAAATTATTTTAAAAAAATTGGGTAAAGACGAAAGCTGGATTGAATATGTTAAGGATAGACCTGGTCATGATTTTCGCTACGGAATAGATTGTCAAAAAATAAAAAAATTGGGTTGGCGACCAATTTATAATTTTGAAAAGGCATTAGATGAAACAATAAACTGGTACAAAAATAATGAATGGTGGTGGAAACCAATTAAGTCAGGCGAATTTCTAAAATATTATCAAAAGCAATATGGCAAAAAAAAGTAAAAAAATTACTAGACCGTCTAAAGAAGAATACTATCTTAATGTCGCCAAAGAAATTTCACAAAGAAGCACCTGTTTCCGAGTCAAAATTGGTGCCATAATTGTTAGAGACGATCAGATTGTCGCCACTGGTTATGTTGGCGCACCAAGGAAAACCAAAGATTGCTTACAACATAGTTTTTGTTTAAGAGATAAATTGAAAATTCCTCATGGTCATCGCTATGAAATTTGTCGAAGCGTTCATGCGGAGATGAATGCTTTAATTAATGCTGCGAGAGCAGGAGTAAGTGTTTTAAATGGCGATATGTTTATTTATGGAGAGTATTTATCACCAAAAAGAAAAATGGATGTTTTCCCTTGTTTTATTTGTAAAAAAATGATTATTAATGCTGGTTTAAAAAGAGTGATCTGTGGCAGGAAAGATGGTGGTTATAAAATTTTTAATGTTAAAGATTGGGTCAAAGATTGGCAGAAAAAAGATATTATTGATGATAAATATCAGTACGGATTAGACTTTCCAAGCAAATAAAGTTATCCACAAGAAAACCCTTTTATTTTTTTCTTTTTTGTGTATAATTTTTTTCTTTAATCATTATGGAAATTATAGAAAAAATCAAAAAATTTGAAGAAGAAAGTGAGAAAAGGATTTTAAACATTCAAGAAGAAATGAGAAAGAAAATATTTTTAAAGGAAGAAGAATTTAAAAACCGTTTAAATAATTTAGAGAAAGAGTTATCAAAAGAAATAGAAAAAATTTATCAGGAAGGAGAAAAAGAAATAGAAAGAAAAAGAAAAAATGAAGAGAAGAAAAGAGAAGATGAGATTAAAAAAATTGAAGAATTAAGAAAAAAAAGGTGGGATAAAGCAAAAGAATATCTATGGTCACTCCTTTAAAAAAAATTTGTATAATTAGTAGTTTAGAGAACGAGGAAAAAATTTTGAATTTTTTACAGGATTTTGGTAATTTTCATGTTTTTGAATTTAGGAAAGGAGAAGTTGGGAAATTTGATTTAGATTATCAGATAGCAAAAGTTAATTTTTCTCTTGAATTTTTAAAAAATTTTAAGAAAAAAGAAAGGGAGAATTTAAAAGAAAAATTAACCAAGGTAATTTCACCAAAAATTGAAATTGATATTAAAAAATTGGAAGAGACAATTTCTTTTTTTAATTGGGAAAAAATAATTCAAGAGGTTGAAAAAGCAGAAATAGATTTAAGTGAAGTTTCATTTCAGATTAAAAGAATTGATGAAGAAATGAAGAAATTTTATCCGTTTAAAAATTTAGATTTGAATTTGGAAGAAATAAAAAAGACAAAAAATTTTTCTTTTATTCTTGGTCGGATTAATTTAAACTATAAAGAAAAATTTTTAAATGGTTTAGAAAAGAAAATAAAATTTGTGGAAGTGAGAGAAATTTCTCAGATTGAAAAAAATTCTTACTTTTTAATCATCTTTTTAAAAGAAGTAGAAAAAGATTTAGAAAAGTTTTTGGAAGAAAATCATTTTGAAAAAGAAGAATTACCGCCGATTTATACTTCTTTTAAGAATTATTATAAAAAATTAAAAGAGGAAAAGAAAAATTTTGAAGCGAGATTAAATGAAATAAATGAAAAAATAGACAATTTGGTTCCTTATATTGATAAATTGAAAATAATTTTTGATTGGCTTAATTGGCAAAAAGAAAAAGATGAGGTAAAAGAAAAAAGTGCTAAAACTTCTTATACTTTTGCTCTTTTAGGTTGGGTGGAAGAAAGTTTGCTTAATCATTTAAAAGAGGGAATTTCAAAAATTACTAAAGAATATGAGATATTAGAATTACCAATAAAAGAAGGTGAGACGATTCCAATCCTTTTAAAAAATAAAGAATTTTTCAGTGATTTTGAGACAGTGACTAATGTTTATGGAGCACCGCTTTATCATGAACCAGACCCAACTCCATTTTTAACACCATTTTTTATTCTTTTCTTTGCTATTTGCCTTTCTGATGCTGGTTATGGTTTAGTTTTAGCTATTTTATCTTTATTTATTATCAAGTTTTTGAAATTGCCAAAGAAAAATAAAAAATTTTTTAGACTTTTTCTTTGGTTAGGGATAGCAACATTTTTTGTTGGCGCTTTATTTGGCAGTTGGTTTGGGATTGAAATTGAAACCATTCCTGATTCTTTAAAACCAGTTCGCGATTTTCTATTAAAAATAAAAATTATTGATCCTGTTAAGAATCCTTTACAACTTTTGATTATTTCTTTGGTTTTAGGAATTTTTCAAATTTTAACTGGACTCTCAATTAGTCTTTGGTGGAAAATTAAAAATAAAATGGTTAAAGAAGGTATTTTTGATCATTTACCCTGGATTTTCTTAATTAGTTCAATTTTGATTTTTATTGCTTCTTCATCAAATTTCTTGCCAATGCCAAAAAATTTTGCTAAATATTTAGTTTTAGCGGGAGCAATTTTTGTAGTTTTAACTCAAGGAAGGAAACAGAAAAGTATTTTTCTTAAGATACCAGCAGGTATTATTTCCCTTTACGGTTTAATTGGTTATCTTTCTGATACTCTTTCTTATTCGCGTCTTTTGGCTTTAGGATTAGCTACTTCTATTATTGCCATGGTCATTAATTTGATTGCTAAAATTTTTTCTCAAATGCTTCCGGTTGTTGGTATTCTTGCTTCTTTTCTTGTTTTAATTGTTGGCCATCTTTTCAATATTGGAATTAATGCTTTAGGCGCCTTTATTCATTCAGCCCGTTTGCAATTTGTTGAATTTTTTCCAAAATTTATGGAAGGTGGTGGAGCAAGATTTAAACCTTTTAAAAAAGAAGGTAAATATATTAGAATAATAAATAATGATTAAAACTATGGAGATAGGACTTATTTTAACAATTATTGGCGCAGTTTTAGCCGCTGGTTTAGCGGGAATTGGTTCAGCCCTTGGTGTAAGATTAGTTGGCGAGGTTGCTTCTGGTTTGGTGGCTGAAGATCCAGAAAAATTTGGTAAGGTTTTACTCCTTCAAGCCTTACCAGGAACCCAGGGAATTTATGGTTTTTTAGGAGCAATTATGGTGATGCAAAAAATTGGTCTTTTAGGTGGTGGAATCAAATCAATTTCTCCTGAAGTTGGTTGGCAAATTCTTCTTGCTTGCTTACCAGTTGGAGTAGTTGGTTTAATTTCTGCTCTTTTACAGGCAAAAGTTGCAGCTGCTGGTGTTAATATTGTGGCTAAAAAACCAACTGAATCTGGAAAACCAATCATTTTTGCAGCGATGGTTGAAACTTATGCCGTTTTGGGACTTTTGGTGACTATTCTTCTTCTTAACGGGATTAAGGTTGGCTAAATTAAGAATTTAGATTAAATTAGAAGTTTTTGTTATGGCCTTAAGTGATATTTTTAAAAAAATAGAAAAAGAGACAGAGGAGAAAATAAAGAAAATTGAAGAAGAAGCGAAAAAGGAAATAGAGAAGATAGAAAGAAAATATCAGGAAGAAATTGAGAAAAGAAGAGAAAAGATTTTGAATTCTGTAAAAGAAGATGTCGAAAAGAAAATAAAACATGAAGAAATTAAGCTCTCTTTAGAGACGAGAAATTTGATTTTGATGAAAAAGAGAGAAATTTTGGATAATCTTTATCAGGAAATTTTAGAAGAATTATCAAAGATTGATGATAAAAAATATTTTGATTTGATCCTGAAACTATTAAAAGATTGTCCTGATGAAGGTGAAATAATGCCAGCTAAAAATCGAGAGAAAATTACTGAGGAGGCGATAAAGAAATTAAACAAAAAACTTGTCATTAAGAAATCTTTACCAATTAAAGGCGGTTTTATCTTTTCTTCAAAGAATTTGGAAATCGATGATAGTTTTGAGAATTTAATTAGAATCATTCGCGAGAAAACAGAAATTGAAGTGGCTAAAATTTTATTTGGTTAATTTAAAATCAATTTATGAAATCATCAGATTATACATTTTTAACTGGAAAGATTAGATATTTAGAAACAAAACTTCCTGATTTTACAGATTTGGAAAGAATGCTTGATGCTCCTGATTTAGATTCTGCCTTTAAAGCATTTTATGATACTGATTATGCTGAATTTCTTCCTGAAAAAAAACCAGAAGAATTTGAAAAAGTGATTTTAGAAGATTTACTGGAAAGCAAGAGACTTCTTTTTCAATTTGTTCCTGACGAGGATTTAATAAAATTTCTTCTTTTAGAATATGATTTTCACAATTTAAAAGTCATTTTCAAAGAAAAATTGTTTGATGTAAACTTAGATCATTTATTGATTCCTTTAGGTTTTTTTGATCCTGAGATTTTTAAAAAAATTATTCTTGAAGAGAAAAAAACTAAGATAGATAAAGATTTTGAAGAAATAATTGAGGAGGCAAAAAAATTTTTGAATAAATCTTTGCCATTTTATTTGATCGAATTTTTCTTTGATAAAAAATATTTCTTCCTTTATAAAAAAATTGCTGAAAGATTAAAAAATAAATTTTTAATCGATTTCGTTAATTTTAAAATAGATCTTACTAATTTAAGAATTTTTCTTCGGGTTAAAGAAATGAATAAAGATATTGATTTTCTAAAAGAAGCATTAGTTGGTTCAGGGAAAATCAAGGAAAATGATTTTTTAAAGTTTTTCTTTAATTTAGAAAATGGATTTAAATATTTTGCTAAATTCCTTCCAATTCAATTTGAAAAATATTTCCAAGAATTTTTAAAAGAAAAAAATCTTAAATTGTTTGAAAAAAGATGTTTTGAAGAGGAAATAAGATATTTAAGAAAAGCAAAATATATTGCTTTTGGTCCAGAAGTTGTTGTTGCCTATTTTTATGCTAAAGAAAATGCTAACAAAAATGTAAGATTGATAATGACAGGGAAGTTAAATAAAATAGAAAGAGAGATTCTAAAAGAAAGATTAAGAGAGCTTTACTAATATGGAAGAAAAAAAAATTGCCATTGTCGGAGACAAAAATATTATCCAATTTTTTAAAGCTTTTGGCTTGGACATTTTTCCTATTTCCTCAAAAGAGGAGGGGAAAAAGATAATAGAGGAATTGAAAGATTATGCGGTTGTTTTTATTACTGAAGATTGGATGGAAAAATTAGAAGAAGAATTATTCCCTTTAAAAACTGCTACCACTCCAGCAGTTATCTCAATTCCTACTCATTTTCCTTCAACAGGCTATGGAATAAAGGAATTAAAAAAAATTGTTGAAAGAGCGGTTGGTTCTGATATATTATTTAAAGGTTAAAATATTTTAATAAAAAACATATGAAAGTTGGAATTATTAAAAAAGTTTCAGGACCATTAGTTATTGGTAAAAACATGAGTGGAGTTAAAATGTATGATTTGGCTAAAGTTTCAGAAAAAAAATTGATTGGTGAGGTAATTAAAATTGAAAAAGATGAAGCAGCTATCCAGGTTTATGAAGAGACAACTGGTATTGGTCCTGGCGAAGTAATTTACCTTGAAGGAAAACCATTAACTGTCGAACTTGGTCCAGGATTAATTGGTTCAATTTATGACGGAATTCAAAGACCACTTGATGTTATTCGTCAAAAGTACGGTGATTATATTACCAGAGGTGTTGAAGTTCCAGCACTTAACAGAGAAAAATTGTGGGATTTTGAACCAGTCGTTAAAAAAGGAGATGAGGTTGAAGAAGGAGATATTTTAGGAGTGGTTGAGGAAACAAGTTTAGTTAAACATAAAATTATGGTTCCGGTTGGAATTAATGGAAAAGTGAAAGAAATTAAAAAAGGAAAATTTACTGTTGAAGAGACTATTGCCATAATTGAAACAAAAGATGGTGAAAAGGAGATAAAGATGAAACAGGAATGGCCAATTCGTCAACCAAGACCAGTTAAAGAAAGATTGGTTCCTAAAGAGCCATTAATTACTGGCCAAAGAGTAATTGATACATTTTTCCCAGTGGCTAAAGGTGGAACTGCTTGTGTTCCTGGGCCATTTGGAAGTGGTAAAACAATTATTCAACATCAATTGGCTAAATGGTCTGATGCTGATATTATTGTTTTTATTGGTTGCGGTGAAAGAGGAAATGAAATGGCTGATGTTCTTTTGGAATTTCCTCATCTTTTAGATCCAAGATCAAATGAACCATTGATAAAAAGAACTGTTCTCATTGCCAATACTTCAAATATGCCGGTAGCCGCTCGAGAAGCATCAATTTATACCGGAATTACCATTGCTGAATACTTTAGAGATATGGGTTATAAAGTTGCTTTAATGGCTGATTCAACTTCTCGTTGGGCTGAAGCATTACGTGAGGTTTCTGGAAGATTGGAAGAAATGCCTGGCGAGGAAGGTTATCCAGCCTATTTAGGATCAAGAACTGCTAGTTTTTATGAAAGAGCAGGAGAGGTGATTTGTTTAGGAAAAGAAAAAAGAATTGGTTCTTTAGCAGTCATTGGTGCTGTTTCTCCACCAGGTGGTGATTTTTCCGAACCAGTAACTCAAAACACTTTAAGAGTAACTAAAGTTTTTTGGGCCCTCGATGATGTTTTAGCTTCTCAAAGACATTTTCCAGCCATTAATTGGTTAACTAGTTATTCCCTTTATACTCAGGATTTAGAAAATTATTTTAAAGAAAAAATTGCTCCTGATTTCCCTTCCTTAAGAGTGAAAGCTATGGATATTTTACAAAATGAATCAAAACTTCAAGAAATTGTTAGATTGGTTGGCATTGAATCTTTATCAGAAAAAGATCAATTGACTCTTTTGACCGCAAAATCTATTCGCGAAGATTTTCTTCAACAAAATGCTTACGATGAGATTGATACCTATACTTCCCTTAAAAAACAATACCTAATGCTTAAAGCCATTGTTAGTTTTCATGAGAAAGGGATAGAATTACTTGAAAGAGGGAAAAGAATTTCTGAGATTTCTACTTCTCCGATAAGAGAAAAAATTGCCAAAATGAAATTTATTCCAGAAAAAGAAATTGATCAGATAGAAAAATTGATTGAAGAAATAAAAACAATAATTTAGTAAAAATCTATGCTTAAAAGTTATAAAACAATTAAAGAAATTGCTGGACCACTTTTAATTGTTGAAAATGTTGAGGGGGTAAAATATCAAGAATTAGTTGAAGTTGAATTACCAAACGGTGAAATAAGAAGAGGAAGAGTTCTAGAAATTGATGAAGATAAAGCAGTTGTTCAAATGTTTGAGGAAACAAGAGGCATTTCTGCTGAAGGTTCAAAAGCAAAATTTTTAGGGAAAACAATGGAGATTGGTGTTTCCGAAGAAATGATGGGAAGAATTTTTTCTGGCTCTGGTTTACCAATTGATAATGGTCCAAAAATTATTCCAGAAAAAATGTTGGATATTAATGGTTCACCAATTAATCCAGAAGCTCGTGATTATCCAAATGAATTTATTCAAACTGGAATTTCTTCAATTGACGCAATGAACCCATTAGTTAGAGGTCAGAAATTGCCAATTTTTTCTGGCGCTGGTTTACCCCATCTTCAATTAGCTGCCCAAATTGCTCGTCAAGCAAAATTAATTAAAGGTGGAGAAAAATTTGCTGTTGTTTTTGGAGCAATGGGAATTACTTTTGAAGAGGCAGAATATTTTATTAAAGATTTTAAGGAGACTGGATCAATTGAAAGAGCGGTTCTTTTTATTAATTTGGCGGATGATCCTGTTATTGAAAGAATTACCTTACCAAGAATTGCTTTAACCACAGCGGAATATTTTGCTTTCGAAAAAGACGTTCATGTCTTAGTGATTTTAATTGATATGACCCATTATTGTGAAGCGTTGAGAGAAATTTCTGCTGCCAGAAAAGAGGTGCCAGCCAGACGTGGTTATCCTGGTTATATGTATTCTGATTTAGCGACAATTTATGAAAGAGCGGGTCGATTAAAAGGTAAAAAAGGATCAATTACCCAAATTCCAATTTTATCAATGCCTGATGATGATAAAACCCATCCGATTCCTGATTTAACTGGTTATATTACCGAAGGACAAATTATTTTATCTCGCGAACTTCATCGAAAAGGAATTTATCCACCGATTGATGTTTTACCATCATTATCTCGTTTAAAAGATAAAGGGATAGGCGAAGGCAAAACCCGAGAAGATCATCCTGGTATTTCTAACCAGCTTTTTTCTGCTTATGCCTATGGAAAACAAGCCAGGGAGTTGGCAACAATTTTAGGTGAGGCTGCTTTAACTGAACTTGATAAAAAATATTTAAAATTTGCTGAAGAATTTGAAAATCGAATTGTGAGGCAAGGACTTTATGAAGATAGAAGTATATTTGAAACTCTTGATTTAGCCTGGCAACTTTTGTCAATTTTACCTCGCTCTGAACTTAAAAGAATTAAAGATCAATATATTGAAAAATATCTTCCTCGATAAAAATATGAAACTAGCGGTTAATCCAACGAGAATGGAACTTTTAAAATTGAAGAAAAGGAGAGAAATTGCTCTTTATGGTTGGAAACTTTTAAAAGAAAAAAGAGATTCTTTAATGAAAGAATTTTTGAGTATTATTAAAGAAGCAAAAATACTTCGCGAAAAGATAGAAAAAGAAATTAAAGAAGCATTAAAGCAATATGTTCTTGGTTTGATTGAGACAAGGCCTTATATTTTAGAAGAGGCATTTTCTATTCCCTCTAAAAAAATAAAAATTGAAATAGTGACAAAGAACATCATGAATGTTACAGTCCCTTATATAAAGTTTGAAGAAGAAGGGGATTTTCTTTGCTATTCTTTTGCCTTTTCATCTTCTGATTTAGATTCTAGTTTAAAAATTTTTTCAGAACTTTTAGATGATCTATTAAAATTAGCCGAAATTGAAAATTTTGCCTATCTTCTTTCAATTGAAATAGAAAAAACAAGAAGAAGGGTTAATGCTTTAGAATATGTTTTTATTCCCTCAATAAATGAAACGATAAAATATATCACTAGAAAATTAGACGAACAAGAAAGAAGTAGTATTGTTGCTTTAATGAAAATAAAAGAAAAAATTAAATAAATTGACATCCTTTGATTTTCTTTATAAAATATAAACATGAATCAGACAGTAAAAATTGATTTCAGTTCAGTGGTTAAAACTGTTCTTTTTATTTTGCTTTTATTCTTTCTTTATTTTATTAGAAATCTTCTTTTGATTTTAATTGTCTCATTTATTGTCGCTGGAGTCTTAATGCCTGTTGTTGATTGGTTTGAAAAAAGGAGGGTCTCTCGGTTATTAGCCACTCTTTTTGTTTACTTTTTCTTCATTTTTTTATTCATAGTTTTTCTTGTCCTTGTTATTCCTCCTTTTTTTGAAGAAATTAAATTTATTGGTCAAAAAACAGCAGTTTATTACCATTCAATCAAAACATATTTATTGGGTTTAGAGAAATTTTTACCAAAAGACATAAGTGAAATTCCTGGTTTAGAGGAGGGGGTAAAAAAATTGACTCAGGGCATTTTCTTTTTCATCAGCAATTTTTTTCAAGTCATCTTTTCTCTTTTTTTAATAATTATCCTTTCATTTTATATTACCTTAAGTAAAAAGTCTTTAGAAAATTTCCTTTTCTCTTTTATTCCAAAAAAATATCACCATTTTACTTCTCATCTTCTTTTTCTTATAAGAAAGGATTTAAGCAATTGGGGTTGGGGGATGTTGATTTTAATGACTTTGGTTGGCTGTTTAACTTATGTTGGTCTTTTAATTTTAAATGTTCGCTTTGCCCTTTCTTTAGCTATCTTTGCGGGTTTAATGGAGATAATTCCTCAAATTGGACCATTTATCGGAGCGCTTCCTGCTGTAATTTTAGCCCTTTTTCAATCACCAATTAAGGCAGTTATGGTTGCTATTCTTTATATTTTTGTTCAACAGATAGAGAATAATTTAGTTGTTCCCCAAGTGATGAAAAAAACCGTTGGACTTAATCCAATTGTTGTTATTTTAGTTCTTTTAATTGGTGGAAAAATTGGTGGAATTTTAGGAGCAATTATTGCTGTTCCTGTAACCGCGGTTATTTATATTACCTTTAGAGAATATATAAAATTAAAAAAGGCGGAACTGGAAAAAATAAAAGAATCCTAATTTATGGGAGCTAAAGGAAGAAGAAACTTTCTTTTAATTTTATTTTCCTCATCTTTTTTTTCAATAATTTTAATTTTGGTTTTAATTTTGATTTGGTTTGGATTTTTTAAAGTTTATTTCCAAAAAAAGGAAATTGCTAAAGAAATTTTTGCCCTAGAGGAAGAGATAAAGAAATTAGAAGGGGAGAGATCAAATCTTTTAAAAACACTCGAATATTTAAAAAGTGATTTTTATAAAGAGAAAGAGGCAAGAGAAAAACTTGAAATGCAAAAACCAGGCGAAAAGGTTATTATCATTTTACCAGAAGAAGAAAAAGAAAAAACAGAAGAGCCCCCAATTTATAAAAAATGGTGGCACCTTTTTCAAAAGTGACAGTCACCAAAAATTGATATTGAAAACTTTAAATAAAGTGGTAAAGTTTTAAATATGGAATTAATATTTTGGATTTTGGTTTTTATTTTGAGTTTATTTTTGCTAATTAAAGGGGCGGATTGGTTTGTGGAAAGTTCAGAAAAAATTGCTCTGGCTTTGAAAGTTTCACCTTTTATTGTTGGAGTAACGATTGTTGCTATCGGAACTTCTTTACCAGAGTTGGCCTCTTCTATTGCCGCAACTATAAAAGGAGAAACTGAAATCGTTGGAGCTAACGTTATTGGTTCAAACATTGCCAACATTTTATTAATTGTTGGGCTTTCAGCAGTAGCTGGGCGAATTTTAATTGTAAAAAGAAGCTTAATTAATATAGATTTGCCCCTTTTAGCCTCCACTACAGTTTTGTTTTTATTTACGATGGCGGATAAGAAAATTGTTCTTGGTGAAGGAATTTTACTTTTATTTGGCTTTTTGGTTTATCTTTTATATACGATATTTCAAAGAAAAGAAGAAATTTTGACGCCAGAAATAGTTGAAATTTTACCAGAAGGAACAAAAATTCAAGTTCTACCTTCAAGAATAGAAAGGCGAAGAAGAGAGGCAAGAAGAGAATTTGAAAAATTAACTTTGAAAGTTTTTGGATTTTTAATTATTGGGCTTTTAGCTTTAATTATTGGTGCAAATAATATTATTGATTCAGTAGTAGAGATTGCCAAAATTTTGAAAATTACTTCTGCCTTAATTTCCATTACCGCGATTGCCGTTGGTACTTCTTTGCCAGAATTGGTGGTTTCAGTGAGAGCAGCTTTACAGAAAAAATACGAAATATCCTTGGGAAATATTTTGGGTTCAAACGTTTTTAATGCTTTGGTAGTGGCAGGAATTCCAGCTTTGATTAGGACTTTAAGAGTAGATCCACTTATTTTTTCAATTGGCATTCCTTTTTTAGTTGTTTCAACTTTGCTTTTTGTTATTTCGGGTATTTCAAGAAGAATTTACATTTGGGAAGGATTAATGTATCTTTTAATTTATCTTCTATTTCTAGCAAAACTTTTTAACCTTTTTTAACCCCGGTGACAGTCACCAAAAACTGATACCTTATAACCCGCATCAAATCTATCTTTTAAGTCAAATTTTTCAAAATGGCAAAAATTTTTACCAAAATTTATCCACAACCTTTCTTTACAAGCAAACTTATTCAATTATAATTAATTATTAGCAATTTTTATCTCCTTAGCGAAAATGTTTTGGCAAAAAGAACCAAAAAATTTAAAAATCATTGTTTTAATCATTGTAATGTGTGTCGTATTTGGCACCATTTTTTTAATTTATAGCCAAAAAAAGCCAAAAAAATCAGAACTACCTTCTGAAATTGAAGTGATTGAAACAGAGACCGGAAAAATTGTTCGAAATAGAGCCGAGGGATACGAAGTAACCATTCCAAAAGAGTGGCACATTGATGCGACAAAAACACAGTTTTATAGTTCTCTTAAAAGAGAAGAGGTGTGTAAATTAACTACCCACGTAAGCGACGAAGTTAAAAGTATAGAAGAGATTAAAAAAGATATAGAAAGAACAATTAAATATGAACAACTTACAGTAAAAAAACTTGAGTATTCTGAAATTGTAGTGTCTGGATACCCATCGTTAAAACAAATAATAGAGACCGACGAATGGGGTTATTCGATTTGTGTTTATATTCCAACTCATAGAAAACTTTATAGGTTTGAAATGGCTATATTTGACTTAAGAAATATTAAAAAATGCACCCAATATATGGATAATTTTCTTAAAACAGTTTCTATAAAATAATATGAAAAAATTGGTTATAAAGATTTTTATTGCTATTTTCACAATTTTTAGTTTAATAAATTTTATTTGCGCATTAGAATTAATTTTGAAACTTCCTTACCCGAAGGGAGAAAGGTTTATTGTTACCCAAGGATATAAAACACTCCCGACTCATAAACCAGGAAGTTTAGACGAATATGCATTAGACTTTGATCAAGGTGGATGTAAAGCATATGGAAAACCAGTGCTAGCGGTGGCTTCTGGAATCGTAATAGCAATTAATGATATTAATAAAAATCGATCCGATTATGGAAATTATGTAGATATAGAACATACACCAGGGTTAAAAAGTAGATATGCCCATCTAGAAAAATTTATAGTAACTTTAAACCAAGAGGTAAAACAAGGAGAAATTATTGGGTATGTTGGAAATACTGGAAAAGTTTTTGGCGAGGCCTGTCCGGAGCATCCGGGTACTCATCTTCATTTTGCCATGTATCAGCGACAGCCGGATGGTAAATTGATTGCTTATAAACCAGAGCCGATGTCTGGATACACAAATTTTGTTGCTGGCAATTGGTATACTTCTGATAATGAAATCTATCAAATAAAATTTGCTGAAGAAAATAAATCATCTGAAAGCAGTTCTTCAAATAATTTTTGGCAAAATCTTAAATCACTTTTTTCTGGTTTATGGCAAAACTTTATCAATTCAATTAACAATTTACTAGGTTTAAATCAACAAGAAGAGCAAAATGAAGCAGTGTTTTCTCAAACCCCGACAACTTACCAGGAGGAATTTTATGATGCAAAATTAATTGAAAAAAATCCAAACCAAAAATTAATAATAAAAGAAAATCAAGAGGTTCTCCTTACAGTTAAATTTAAAAATACTGGGACAATAACTTGGAGAAAAGAAAATGTTTCCTTAAATGTGGCTAACGAAGAAGCAAAAAAATTTTATCATCCAAGTTGGTTGACGCGAAAAAGACCAACATCTTTAAAGGAATTAAAAGTTGAACCAAATGAAATTGGTTCATTTGAATTTTTAATTACTGCCTCAAATTTAGAGCCAAAAAATTATTATCTTTCTTTTAAACCAGTTTATCAAGATTCAACTGGCTTTCATTGGTTAAGTTCAGAAATTGTTTTTTGGCAAGTTGCCGTTGAGAAAGAAGAAAAAGAAATAGCTTTGGAAGAAAATTCTTATCAAAATAATTTTTCACAAGAAGAAGCAAATGAAAAAATAAATAATGAAGAAAATTTAATTGAAAATAAAAACCAAAAAGAAACACCAATTTATTCATTAGGCACTGGTGGTGGCATTCCAGTCCTTCCCTTTTCTGATACTACTCCACCAGAGATTAGATTAATTTCTTATCCCCAAAATCCAACCAGTTCACCAATCGCTGTTTTTGAATTTTCTGCTAATGAAGAAGTCGTTTACAAATGTAAATTAGATGAAAATGAAAAAGAAGAATGCGTTTCACCAAAAATTTATGAAAATCTATCTGATGGAGAACACTATTTCTTTTTGGAGGCTTTCGATTCTGCTAGTAATCAATCGAGTTTAGTTTACGTTTGGCAAATTGATTCAACTCCACCAAATTCATCAATTATCACGAGTGGTTTTTATAATTCTTCAACTTGGCCAAATTTAATTGAAGGTAATGTAGATTCAAATGCTGATCTGTTAAAAGTGGAAATTCAAATTAAAAGAGAAAAAGATGGGAAATATTTAAGCTATTCTTCTTCAGATTATCAATGGGTTGATGAACCATTTTGGCTTGAAACAAATTTAAGCGAAAATAAGACCTCCTGGTCATTTCCTTTACCATCTTCATTTCTTTCCGATGGTTATTATTCAATTTATTCAAAAGCAACAGATCTTTTAGGTAATACTCAACCAGAATTTTCTTCTTCCCAATTTGTTTTTGATAATACTATCCCTTGGGGTAGTCCAAAAATTTCAATAGAGAAAGAAAATGATAAAATAATTGTTTCTTGGACAGAAGTTGAAGATGAGTTATCGGGTATAAGTCATTATCAAATAAATTGGCGAACTATTCCAATTGATGCTTGGCGAGAAAGTGGTTGGGATGAAGAGTGGTTAGAGTACTGTCAAGAGAAAGGGATTCCTTGCAATATTGAAGTAAAAATTCACATTTATGTGTGGGATGGTTCTAATTTAATGGAAGAAATGGTTTGCTCAGAGGAAGAACTTTTTCAATGCGAAGAAGAAATTTATTCTCGCTGGAGTGTAGAAAATTATCTCATTGAAGAAAAAATTGAGTTTTACAATTGGGAGGAGCAAGAAAATTGGTATAAAGAAAGATTAGAAAGATGGTGGAATGAAGGAAATTTTGAAAATGTTTCTGGTTTGAGAATTGAAATTCCATTTGAGGATGATAAAAGATATTATTTTAGGGTGAGAGGAGTTGATAAGGCTGGTAATAAAGGAGATTGGAGTGAAGAAAAAGAGTATCCAGAAATAATCCCAGTTCCTTGCTAATTGAAATTTTCATTGAAAATATATGAGAAAAGGATATTTTTTAGTTTTTTTAACTGCTATCATTTCAGGTTTTGCTATTTTTATTAATAAATTTGGTGTCGGAGTTTTTAAAAGTTCTGAAATTTATACTTTTTTAAGGGTCGCATTGGTTTCTTTGATTTTGGGTTTAATTTTAGTAATCTCTGATTTCAAAAAGATTAAAAATCTAAAAAAGAGAGAATGGATTTTCTTGGCTTTGATTGGCTTATTTGGTGGTTGCATACCATTTTTATTATTTTTTAAAGGATTAAAAATAACTTCATCGGCTGAAGGTTCTTTCATTCATAAAACAATGTTTTTATGGGTAGCTATTTTAGCTATTTTCTTTTTGAAGGAAAAAATTGATCAAAAATTTCTTTTTGGTGCTTTAATTTTGTTGTTTGCTAATGCGCTTTTATTGAAAAATTTTTCCTTTGTTTTTGATAAAGGAGACTTTTTGATTTTAATAGCGACGATCTTTTGGGCGATTGAAAATATTCTTTCAAAATATTTACTTTCAAATTCAAATTTAGACGGAAAAACAGTTGCTTTTGGCAGAATGTTTTTTGGTGCTATTTTTATTTTAATTTATTTAATCTTGACTAATCAAACATCTCAAATTTTTGTTTTAAACTTAAAACAAATTATTTGGGTTTTAATAACCGGAATAATTTTATTATTTTATGTCTTAACTTGGTATTCTGGTTTGAAATTCATTCCAGTTTCGAAAGCCACTGCCATTTTGCTTTTAGGTTCGCCAATTACAACATTATTAAATTTAATTTCAGGGGCAAAAATTTTTTCGCAAGAAATAATTTCTGCCATTTTGATTTTAGTTGGAACTGTTATAATTTTTGGAATGAAGAAAATTTTAGAAAATCTTAAATCTTTCATCTATGTCAGGGCTTAAAATCGCTGCCCTTTATAGTTTTCCTCCAGGCAGGTTTGGACTTTGTGGAATGGGCGAAGAATCATCTCATGAGATCTTTGACTTTTTAAAAGGAAAAAAGGTAAAAAATATCAAAGAAATTTTAGAAACTTTTGAAGGATCGCTTCTTTACTATAAATTGATTGCTAAAGAAAACAAAATCTCAAATTATTTTGATAAGAAGGTGGTTAAAGCTTATTGGATTGGAAATGAACTTTTGGAAAAAGTGAAAGTTTCAAAATTAAAAGAGATAGTAGCAAAAAATTTAAAAAAACCAAAATTGGCAGAAAAATTACCAGAAAATTCAAAAGCACATCACTCTTTTCATGTTTTAGTTGTAGGGCCAATGAAAAAAGATTTAATCATGACAGAAGGAATGAAAGATCTTTGTAAAATCTCTTGGGGAAAAATTTTAAAAATTGAAAAACAAAAGGAAAAAATCGCAAATTTAATAGTTGAGTATCAACCACTATTGAAAGAAAGAAAATGGTTTTTAGGAAAACCAACAAAAAGAAAAATTTTTTGGTTCAAAAGTATTTTGCCAAAAGTTAAAGTTGGCGATTTTATTTCTTTTCATTGGGATCTAGCTTTAGAAAAATTAACAAAAAAAGATTTAAAAAATTTAAAAAAGTACACTCAATTGTCAATCGAAATTGCAAATTATTTGAAAAAATGAAAAATAAACTAATGAAAAGAACAAAAGTTGCCTTTTTTTCTTTAACTTCTTGTGAAGGATGTCAGTTTTCACTTTTGAATTTAGGGGAAAAATTTTTTGATTTTTTAAGAGAAGTTGATTTGATTGATTTTTCATTAATTGAGGAGATACCCTTTCCCAAAGGAAAAGTTGAAATTGATGTTTCTTTTGTCGAGGGACTGCCAATAAGAAAAGAGGAGATAGATTTGTTAAAAAAAATCAGGGAAGAATCAAAAATTTTAGTTGCGGTAGGAAATTGCGCTTCATTAGGAGGAATTCCAGAAATGAAAAATTATCAAGGAAAGGAAAAAACAATAAGATATATTTACAAAAGATTGAATCATATTTTTAATCCAGAAATTAAAGAAATTGATAATTTTGTCAAAGTTGATTTTTATATTCCAGGATGTCCAATTAATGGCGAGGAATTTTTAAAATATGCAAAAAATTTAATCAAAGGAAAAATTCCGAAAATTCCTCAAAAACCAGTTTGTTCAGAGTGTTCTCATCAAGGAAAAGAAACTTGCTTTTTAAGAAAAAAAGAACCATGTTTGGGACCAATAATTTTGGCAGGCTGTGGTGCAATTTGTCCTAAAAATAATCAGCTTTGCTATGGTTGCCGAGGAATTTTGAAAAATATTAATCCAAAAGGATTTTTAGAAACATTAAAAAAATTTAAAAAACCAGAAGAAATTGAAGACAATTTAGAAATTTTTGGAATAAAAGACGATATTGAAAAAAACTAAAACAAAAATAAATATGTCACACAATTTTGAAGCTTCTAAAAAAATTGCCATCCCACACATTCATAAAATTGAAGGTGAAGCAGGTTTTTGGGCAAAAGTAACAAAGACAGGGAAAATTGAGGAATTGAAATTTCAGACTCTTTTGGGATTAAGACAAATTGAAGGAATTTTAATTGGTAGGAGATATTTTGAGGTTCCAATCATTGTTTCAAGAATTTGTGGAATTTGTCCAGTGCCTCATATTTTAGGAGCTTGCAGTGCAATAGAGAATGCTTTAAATATCAAAGTTTCAGAGCAAACTATTTTTTTGAGAAAATTGCTTTTGGCAGCAAACATTATTTATTCTCATACTTTGCATTTGTTTTTCCTTTCTCTGCCAGATTTTTTCAACATCGAAAGTGATTTTGAACTTTTAAAAAAATTTAAAAAGGAATCAAAAGCGGCATTAAGAGTTAGAGATTTAGCCTTGGAAATGGCAAAAGTTGTTGGCGGAAGAGCAGTTCATCCGATAACTCCGATTATCGGAGGTTTTACAAAATTGCCAGAAAAAGAAAAATTAAAAGAAATTTTAGAAAAAATTCCGCAGGCAATTGAAGATGCAGATTTTCTGATTAAAACATTTAAAAAAATTGAATATCCAGAGTTTGAAAGAGAAACACTTTTTGCTTCAATTTACAATGGTAAGGACTATCCATTTTATTTTGAAAAAATTATTAAAATTGGGGAAGAAAAATTCACTTATTCTGATTTTTATTCTGTTGAAATTGAAGAAGATTTAAAATCTCCACCGGTAAAAAAAGTAAAATTTAGAGGAAAACCATACATGTTAGGAGCAATTGCTAGAATAAAAAATAATGGACAATTTTTGACAAAAAATTCAAGAAAAAAATTTGAAGAATTTTTAAAAGAAAAGAAAGTCAATGAGGATAAATATTTTAAAAATATTTTTCATAACCTTTTTTCTCAGGCAATTGAAGTTCTACACTTTTTAGAAGTTTGTCAAAGTTTATTGAAAGAAATTTTAAAAATGCCATTTAAAGAAGAAAAACATAAAATTAAATTTCATCCTTCCAGTGGATTAAGTGCCCTTGAAGCTCCAAGAGGCACCCTTTTTCATTACTATGAAATAGATAAAGAAGGAAGAATTTTAAATTGTAATATCATTACCCCAACCGCTCAATTTTTAAATAACATTGAAGAAGATTTGAAAGTTCTTCTACCAAAGATTTTAAAACTAAAAAAGAAAGACCAAATTAGAAAAATTAGATCTTTAATCAGAATTTATGATCCCTGCATCTCTTGCGCCACTCATTGAAATTGATTTTTTACCGAACTTTTATAAAATATAAAAAACAAAAATCATTAACTATTGAGCTCCGAGCTCCATAGTTGAAGAATAAAAGGAAATTTAATCAAAATCGTGCCAAATTGAAAAAATTAAATTATAATCATTTATTGATGCGGGTTTTAAGATTATGGAAAAAGGGAACTGTCCCCGCGGGGTTAAAAGTACGAAAAAAGTTTTAAGTTTAATTTTATTAACAATTTTGACTTTTTCAGTGGTCTTTTTTATTTTTGAAAGGCCGGTAAAGGCGGAATCGATAATTTTTAGTGATGGTTTTGAATCAAATAATTTTAACAATTGGACATTGGTCGGCTCAAACTGGCGAATTATTTCTTATACACCAGCAGCTCATAGTGGAATGAGAAGAGCTCATATTGACGGCAATCCTGATGTTGTTGATTCTTTATTATTCAAATCATTTTCTACAATAGGGCATAGCTTTATTAAACTTAATTTTTGGGTAAAAGTAGGAAATCTTGAATCAACTGATCATATTTATGTTGAATGGTCAGCTGATAATGAAAACTGGAATGTTTTAGAAGATTTTACTGATGGAAATGATCAAATTACTACTTGGACAGAAAAGATTTATTTTCTTGATGAAAGAGCTAATAATAATTCTAGTTTTTCTTTTCGTTTAAGAGCAACTTTGAATGCGAGCGATGATAGTTTTGATTTGGATGATGTTATAATTTTTGGGACAGCAATTACTCAGCCACCACAGGGTCCAGTTTGTGGTAATGGAGTTTGCGAAGAAGGGGAAAACACGGAGAATTGTTCAAATGATTGTCCACCGCCACAGCAGCCACCACAGGGCCCGGTTTGTGGTAATAATATTTGTGAAGAGAATG